>OFEU01000176.1_pt1 | contig 69890 bp, 59 predicted proteins | sample 1521221 | NCBI WGS metagenome assembly OFEU01 (sample SAMN03766357, study PRJEB24113) | microbial mat metagenome | isolation source: enrichment culture HLUCC-O from microbial mat sample contains cyanobacterium... | reverse complement strand
CAGCTACCTGAAGGGGAGGGCACGAAGCCCCCGTGCTTCAGCCGGGGGTGCTGACGGTAAAAGGGGACACCCGGATTCGAACCGGGGAATGGAAGATTTGCAGTCTTCTGCCTTACCGCTTGGCCATGTCCCCATGTCTCTAGCTTTGCCATCCTAACATATCATCCCTCAACAATGGGAGATCTTTTGAGAAATTTCTGCCAGATGCGATCGCAACTCCCCAGATAGCCAAGCCTCAAACTGAGGATACACCGGCAACCGGGGACGCAACTGCCAACCGGCCGGTTCCAGAATCTCCTGTAGACGCTGACGTTGCCAATGGGGATAATCCGGGTTCACCTCATCGTGGGGGCCAATCCCCCCCAAATCCCGCGCCCCTGCCGCCAAACAGTCCAGAAGAATGTGAGGACTCTCCAACAAATTAGGCGGAATTTGCAGCGTCACCGACGACGGTAACATCTCTCGGGCCAACGCCACCACCTCCGGCAGTCGGTCCAAATCAAAATTTCCAATTTCCGACTCTTGCCGTTGTCCCAAACGATGAGGTTGCAAAATCACCTCTTGCAGATGACCCCAGCGATACTGAATCCGGGCAATCTCCGAGAGGCTATCACGCCAATCACCAGGAGTTTCTCCAATTCCCAACAACAATCCTGTCGTAAAAGGAATCTTTAGCTTCCCCGCCAATTCTAACTGTAAAATTCGCTGTTCAGGGCGTTTACTCGGGGCCTGACGGTGAACCGTATCCAGCAATTTAGGAGTCACCTGTTCCAACATCAGTCCCATCGACACATTCACAGTTTTCAGACGGGCCATTTCCGTCTCACTCAAGGGGCCGACATTGGTGTGAGGCAAAAATCCCATCGATAGGGCCAGTTGACAGAGATCAAAAATCCGTTGCAACCAAGGTTTCCGGCGAGGATGACGGGGATGAACCTCCCCACTGAGAATCAAAATTTCCGTCACCCCCTGGCCCGGCATCTGCCGCAGTGACTGTAAAATCTCGTGTCCCTGGGCCAAACTCAACCAATCATCCTCTCCCGGTTCCCGACGAAAGTTGCAATACTCACAACGATTGAAACATTCATAAGTCGGAACAATGGTGTAAGCCGGACTATAGGTAACGGTCTTCAAAACTGTCAATTTCTCCCCCTGTTCCCTGTTCCCTGTTCCCTGTTCCCTATTCTCTCTCACAAACCCGAAACCCCGCAAACAGTTCCCGAACCTGAGGAAAATACCAATTGCGAAAACTGTTACGCAACGTCCAAGGGCGAGTCGTCCAACTGCCACCGCGTAGGACATAATGTTGACCATCAAAATAGGTTTGGGAATAGCCCTGGTAAGGAAACGACTGAAAACCGGAATAACCCGCAAAGGGTGTTGAAGTCCATTCCCAAACATTCCCTAGCATATCGGCCACGCCCCAAGGACTGCAATGGTCAGCATAGGCATGAACAGGGGTGATTCCCCCGAGTCGGCGGTGATGATTGCAATGATGAGATTGGGGCGGTTCGGTTCCCCAGGGATAGGGTTGAGGGCGATGTTGCTGAGGATTCCAACTAGCGGCTTTTTCCCATTCAGCTTCACTGGGGAGTCGTTTACCGACAAAATTGGCGTAGGCGTTGGCTTCATACCAACTCACCCCACAGACGGGATAATGGTCGAAGTGGGAGGCCTCAGTTTGGGGTAACTGTTGCGGCCAATAGAGGGGTTCCTGGATATTCTGCTGGCGGATAAACTGCCAACCGGCGGCGGACCAATAATCGCGATTGTCGTACCCTCCTGCCTCGATGAAGCGACGGTATTGGCCACAGGTGACGGGATAGCGGTCAATGTGATAACGGTCGAGATGTTGGAGAAAGGCCGGTTGTTCGTTATCGATCGCATTGCCATCGCTATTGCCCTGTAGGAAGGTCCCTGCGGGAATTTTGATACTTTTGAACTCAGGAGCGTTAGAGGCAGCCGGATGAGCCACATAGAGGGGTTTACGGCCATGTAATGCCTCGACGATCGCCATCGTCTCACTATGTTGACTCTCATGTTGCAGGATGAACCACCAGAGGCGGGCCTGTTGCGAGAGAGGGGCGCGAGGTAGATACTCCAAAACTCGCTGGCGAACCTGTTGCAGGGCCTGGCAGGTATTTGCCAGGCTGGGGAGTTGTTCTCGCTGCTGTTTGGGCAGGCCATCGGCGGCATAGAGGCGATGGGTTTGTGGCTGCTGGGGGGGCTGTCCGGCACAATGGCGTAATAGCCAGAGTTCTTCGGTGAAGCCAATATGCCCGAAATGCCAACCGATGGGGCTAAACTCAGGATGGCCGGGGGGTTGGCGGTAGTAGAGGCGATCGCCTAAAGGTTGAACTTGCTTCAGGGTGGCCTGACGACAGTCAATGAGGGCTTGTCGCAGGACTTCGATGGGGGAAGACTCGGAGAAAACTGACATTAGGGGTTTACAAGAATCCAGTCTGGAGATTGGGGTGTATCGGCTGTTACATTGGCCGTCATTGTCAAACTTAAGATACTGCCTGAGGGAAAGACTTGCCAGTGTCCGGGAAAAATCGGTTCTGAGGCGATGAGATGTTGGTCTTCTTGGGCTAGGTAATAGAGACTGGGGGCTTGGGTGTTGACGGCGAAACGGGAGGCGATGAGTTGTTGGCCATCGCTGAGGATGACGTTGGCCGAGAGTTGGCTGTTATGACTGATGGCCAACGCTTGAAAGTCTTGTAGGGCGGTTTTTAGGGTTTGCTGGAGGGATTTTTGAGGCTGATCCTGGTGTAACTGCATCAGATAAGCAAACAGATGTTCTGAGTCGGTACTGCCGTTGATGAGTTCGTAATAGGGGCTACGGAGGCGATCGCGCAAGGGACGATAGAGGCGATGACGAAATTCGGGAATGGCCCCGTTATGGATAAACGACCAGTTGTGATAGGTAAAGGGCTGACAGTTACTGAGATCTAAGGCTTGTCCAGGGGTGGCACTGCGAACATAGGCTAGGATGCAGTCGGAGTGAATATAGCGGCTAAGGGAGGGCAGGTTAATGTCACTCCAGATGGGCAAGACACTTTTGTAGGTGAAGGCTTGAGATTGTCGGCGGCGATCGTACCAACCCAAGCCATAGCCATCGGCGTTCAGCAATCCGGCGGTCATTTCCTGGGGTTGATAACTTTGAACCACCAAGGAATGAGGCGGTTGACAGAGAATGGAATCTAGGGAAATTGGGGAACCGAGATAGGCGAGAAGGCGACACATGGGGGGGGAAGGCAAGAGAAGAGGCAAAAGGCAAGAGGTGGGGGCGTAACTTTATGGTCGCCCTCTGGGCTATTGACTATTTAATGTGTTTAAGAGGGCTTGTAGTTTGAGTTGGATTTCGGCCAATTCTTTGGCTGGATCAGACCCTGCGACGATGCCGGCCCCGGCGTAGAGGCGGGCGCGATCGCCGTTGATGAGGGCTGAACGAATCCCGACAATAAACTCGCTATCTCCCTGGCCGTTTACCCAGCCGAGGGGGGCGGCGTAGAGTTGGCGATCGAGGGTTTCCCAGTCACGGATGGCCTGGCAGGCTGGCTGACAGGGAACTCCGGCCACGGCTGGGGTGGGATGGAGTTGGGCCAAAACATCGAGAGGATGAACTGACTCGGGTAGGCTGGCGCGAACGGGGGTCCAAAGATGTTGGATGTTGGACAGTTGCAACAGACGAATGGGTGGAACTGGATGGAGGGGCAGGCCCAGGCGTTGCAGTTGTTGTTGGATGAAGTGTAACACCACGCGATGTTCATGGCGTTCTTTGGGACTCGATAGGAGATGATTGGCCAGTTGGGCATCGGTGGAGGGGGTTTCACCTCGGGGGGCGGAACCGGCTAGGGCATCGGCAACGAGTTGGCGATCGCGGCTACCCAGGAGACGTTCGGGGCTGGCCCCAATGAAGTATTGACCGTTGCCATTGCCGACGGCGAAGCTGTAACAGTCGGGATAACGATGTCGCAGTTGGGCAAGGGCGGTGGTGAGATGGAAGGGGGAACGGGCCTGTAAGTCGATGGCGTGGGAGAGAACCACTTTTTGCAGATGTTTGGCTTCGATCGCCCCTAAGGCCCGTTGAACGTTGGTTTGGAATTGCTGGATATCTCGCCAGTCGCAGGAGACGGCTTGGGGAACCCGCTGAGGATCACGACTGAGGGACCGTGAGGGCAGCGATCGCAACTGTTGCAAGGTTTGCCAGGTGTCTTGACTTAAACGGGCCAAATCACTGTGATGGCTGAGGGGCAGGTTACAGGTGGCGAGGGTTTGTCCCTGTTGATGACTCAGTTGCCATTGGGGCAAAAAGGCACTGGCGGCGGGAAATAGGCGATTGGCGCCGTCGTCGAAGAAGCTGAAACTACAGAAGATTTGTAATCCCGGCGACTGGCCTAAACGGGGATTGATGAGGGTGGCGTTCTCCTGACAGTCCTGAACAAAGGCTTGGATCTGTTGGAACCGCTGTGGCCCGTTGGCGATCGTCTCGCAGCAACTCCCCCAGGCGGCGATCGCCTGCTGTTGGCTGGGGTTTTCTAAGTAGAATGAGGGGCGATCGCAACGATGATGCTGATCGAAGGCCATGAGGGGGTCGAGATCTGGCAGGATGATTCGTAGACTCAGCCAATGCGATCGCCCCGTCTTGGCTAATTTTTGTTGGCAATTGAAAAGAAATCTCTCAATATCTTGACAATTTTTAAAGCACTGTGTCGGACTAGGTTGAACGACCATGAACGAGCGTAATGTAAAGATGTATTAAGAGTTAAGTTGCCAGCGTCTCGGTTCCCTCAAACTCCAAGAGATCCAGTCATGACTCAAACCGTCGCCAAACGCGGCCATCACGGGAACCGTCTCTCGGCGCTGGCCTCTCCCGACTACTAAGCTACCATCGATGCCGGGGTGCTGTCGTTGGTCTTGAGGGAAGGGATCGCTGAGTTTTGTCTGAAGCGATCGCCTCACTTGTAAAATACATCTAAAATACAACATCAGATTTTAACACTCATCTCGATTCCTGAAACCTTAGATCAAACTGAACGAATGACCACCGTATCTCCATCTCCCAGTCAATTGAAAATTTGGTTTGCTGCCATCAAACCGCCCATGTACACCGTTGCCATTATTCCCATTTGGGTGGGGACTGCTGTCGCCGTTTCCGAACAACGAACCTTACATCTCGGTATTTTTGCTACGTTTTTGATGGCAGCAATTTTAATTATTGCCTGGTTAAATCTCAGCAATGATGTCTTTGACTCAGAAACAGGAATTGACAAAAATAAAGTCCATTCCCTTGTCAATTTAACGGGCAACAAACCCCTTATTTTTAGTTTAGCCAACCTCTGTTTACTGTTAGGTCTAAGTGGAATTGTGGCGATCGCCCTTTGGCAACAAGACATCACCCTGGTTGCCCTCATCCTCGGCTGTTGCGCCCTCGGCTATAGCTATCAGGGGCCACCCTTTCGTCTCGGCTACCAAGGACTCGGCGAACCCATTTGCTTTCTCACCTTTGGCCCCATGGCCTTGGCTGCCGCCTACTACAGTCAAACCCAGTCCTGGCAAGGCTTACTCAACCATCCTCTCCCCTTTTTAATCACCTCCAGCTTCATCGGCTTGAGTACCAGCATTATTCTCTTTTGTTCCCACTTTCACCAAGTTGACGACGACCTCGCCGCCGGGAAGCGATCGCCCATTGTCCGCCTAGGAACCCAACGGGGGGCAACGGTTCTAAATTATGTCACAGGTCTGATGTTTCTCGGGTTGGCGATCGGCATCAGCCTCGGCCAACTCCCCGTCTGGGTTCTTCTGACCTTTCTCAGTCTCCCCATCGCCATCCAACTCTGTCGCCATGTCCAACGTCACCACAACCAGCCCCAACAAGTCAGTAACTGCAAATTCATCGCCGTCAACCTACATTTCCTCAGCGGTCTTTTCCTCGGCCTGGGCCTAACCCTCTAAGCCGTTACGTCCCCAGTTCCCGATTCCCGAAACAGTGCGTCCCGGCCGCTTACTTGCCTCTTGCCCCTTGCCCCTTGCCCCTTGCCTCTTGCCTCTTGCCCCTTGCCTTCCCCCATGTACCGCCTCCGCCTCCATCCCTACGAACGCCCCTTCCGTCAACCCCTGCAAACCCATCATGGTCCCTGGACGCGACGGCGGGGGATTCTCCTGCAACTGACCGATGCCCAACAGCGACAAGGTTTTGGTGAAATTGCCCCACTGCCGGAATTTGGATCAGAATCCCTAGAAGCGGCCCTCGATGTATGTCAACGCTTTCAAGGCTGTCTCACAGACGCCGACATTCTCAACCTGCCTGATACCTATCCCGCCTGTCAGTTTGCCCTCGAATCAGCCCGAGAAGCCCTGGTTAATCCATCGGATGCCCCACCGCCCCCAGCAGCTTACTGTCATCTCCTCCCCAGTGGGGAAGCGGCCCTACAGCAGCTAGAGACGACTCCCAGCCAGTATTGGGGACCTTCTCCTAGCTTCAAATGGAAAATTGCCATCGCAGATCTTGATCAAGAACAGCATTGGTTTGGACAACTCCTCTCCCGGCTACCCGCCGCCAGCCAGCTACGACTCGATGCCAACGCTGGCCTAACCTGGGAGGAAGCCCAACAGTGGTTAGCCGCCTGCGACGGACACCCCATTGAATATCTCGAACAACCCCTACCCGTGAAAGACCGAGAGGGGTTACTGGCCCTACAACAGCAGGGACTCGTCACCATTGCCCTCGACGAATCCGTGGCCAACCTCTGGGATTTACAGGACTGGTTAAAGCAAGGATGGCCAGGGATTTTTATCATCAAAGCGGCCATTATTGGCTCACCCCGACGTTTACGCCAACTTTGTCGGGAGTTTCAGCCTGATCTGGTCTTTTCCTCGGTGTTTGAGACCGCAATTGGCCGTCAAGCGGCCCTGCGTCTCGCGGCAGAGTTGCAGCAAAAACCCCGCGCCCTAGGTTTCGGCGTGGGGTCGTGGTTTAACGAGACGGACGAGGCATTTGTGGAACACCAGTTGGCCAGGAATTGACCGAGAGGGCGACCCTCAACGCCCGACTGGGGGTAAACGACGTTCAGGAGGAATCACAGGCCCCGAAGAAACTTTGTCGCCGGTTAAGACAAAATTACGAATCAACCGGGCGGCGGCCCGTTGGGCGAGACTGCTGACGATTTCTTGTCCCATCTGTTGGGTTTCGGGTTTGGCTAGAAGTCCGGGGACTAAGCGGACGAACTTCATGGGGTCAAAGCCTGGCGTATCCTGGACAATTGCCCAGATGCGTTTGATGTGTTCTAGGTTTTGTCGATCCTGGTCTGACATGGGTTGAGTTTTGGGACGGTTGCCGTTCCATGTGCCGTTCCATGTGCCTTGACCATTGTTTTTACCGTTGTTTTTACTACTGTTGAAACCTAGCCAATCGCTGAGGGCAGCATTGGTATTTTGTATCGCGTCGATTGAGAGAAGATCGGCATTTTTGACGATTTCATCGACGAGGCGATCGCGGATTCCTTCTCCCCGTTCAGAAAACAAGAAATCTAAGGCTTGATTCAAGGCATTCGCCAAATCATAATCTTCACTCCCTTTGGCATTTTTGAGGAGATTTTCTAAACGATTCCACCGGAAGCGATCGTCCTTGAACAGTAGCTCCTGTAAGGAATTACGCAGTTCAGGAGAGGGGTCAGTGAGGAGCCGCTTCGCGACATAGGGATAGGCTTTACTTAATACCTTAAACTCCGGATCAACATTAATAGCAATCCCCTCTAGTGTCACCAAAGAGCGAATAATCAAAGCATAATAAGCTGGCACTCGAAAGGGATATTCATACATCAACTGCGAGAGCTTATCGGTAATACTCTTGAAGTTGAGTTCCGCGACACTCGCACCTAGGGCATTATTAAATACCTCTGACAGGGCTGGAATGATCGGGGTTAAATCCGTATCTTCTGAGAGAAATTCCAGTTTAATGTAATCATTGGCTAAGCCCTCAAAGTCACGGTTCACCAAATGCACCACCGCTTCAATGAGACCATAGCGTTGATAGGGTTTGACCTCGCTCATCATACCGAAGTCGAGATAGGCTAACTTGCCGTCATCCATAGCTAACAAGTTGCCTGGATGGGGGTCAGCATGGAAGAAACCATGTTCGAGAAGTTGGCGTAGGGAACATTGCACCCCGACTTCAATCAGATAGCGGGCATCAATTCCCTTCGCGGTGATCGCCTCTAAATTGGTCAGTTTGGTTCCAGAAATCCACTCCATCGTCAACACCCGACGACGGGTATAGGTCTCATAAATTCGAGGGACGTAAATATCCCGCAAATGACCATAGAGATTGGCAAAACGTTCGGCGTTTTGGGCCTCATGACTATAGTCCATCTCCTCGAAAATGCGGGCAGCAAATTCATCGAGAATGGCCACTAAATCACTGCGTAGCCGTTTGACTCGTTTCTGGACCCAGATGGCCAAACTCCGCAAGAGATAGAGATCTAAAGCAACCCGTTCGAGGAGATCGGGCCGTTGGACTTTCACAGCCACCGCTTCCCCGGTTTTGAGTTTTCCTTTATACACCTGGCCCAAGGACGCCGCAGCGACGGGGTTCTCCGAGAGTTCAGCGTAAATCTCTCCTGGGGATGCTCCAAGTTCTTCTTCAATAAACCGGAAGGCCACCTCGTTGGGGAAGGGGGGGAGTTGATCCTGAAGCTGGCTGAGTTCTTCGAGGTAGAGGGGAGGAACTAAATCGGGACGCGTCGAGAGTGCTTGTCCAATTTTGATGTAGGCGGGTCCCAATTTGGTTAAAATTTCCCGCATTTTCACGGCCCGCCGCCGTTGATTTTTCTCCGCTGAGCCGGTACGACGGTCCCACCAGAGACTCAGGAAAAAGCGCAGAAAGGGGAAAATAATGTCAAACAGCCGCCCAGCAACGTGCCAAAACCGACCCCGATAGCGAGCGGCGACCATTTCGGGGTCATAGCGAAGTCCTTTACCATCGTCATCAAAATCTCCCTCGAGTACGGGATCGCTGAGGTCAGAATCTAGATCCCAATCTGAGGAGGTTTGGGGCGGGGAAATGGTTTTGACATCCATAAATTGCCTTCTGTGTGAGAGTCCTTCACAGATTGTAACAATTTATGGAGAAGGGGAGGGAGACCGGGAAACCGTATTGCCGCGATCGCCTCGGCGTTAGTGGACGCGAATCCCCAAGAACACGTCATAGAGGAAGCTAAAAAAGCTTTTCCCTTCATGGAAAATCCCCAAGGACTGTTCACAGCCTTTTTCATCTAAGAGCGGCTTGGTGGCGTAATAGGCCCCTTGATAGCCATACCAGGGGACGGAGGGCCAGAGGTGATGAATCAGGTGGTAGTTCTGCCCCAAAATGAGAATATTGAGAAGGGGACTGGGGTAAACGCGGGCATTGAGCCAGCGATCGCGCTCCCGAAAGGGCCGATGGGGCAAATAGTCAAAGAATAAGCCCAAGGCTAACCCGACCACCAACGCCGCTGAGAACCAGTAATTGAGGATATAGCCGACAAAGCCGAACTGAATGGCAATTCCCACCACAGCCATCAGGAACAGGCGACTGAGGAACCATTCGAGCAGTTCGTTATTGCGCCAAAGTCGGCGTTTGAAGAAGAAAATCTCGTGATAGAAAAATCGCGCCGCAATCATCCAGAGAGGCCCCCCTGTGGAGACAAAATGATCGGGGTCATTTTCAGGATCATTGACGTTGGCGTGATGCTGCATATGAACTCGTGTAAACACTGGAAAGGCGAAGCCCAGCATCAGGGCGCTACTATGGCCGAGGACGGCGTTGGCCAGTTTGTTGCGATGGGCCACATGATGAGAGGCATCATGAATGACCGTACCTGCCATATGGAGGGCGCAGACATTCATCAGGAAACAACACCAATGGGGGATCTCCCAAATCCAATAGCCACACACTGACAGAACGACCAAGCCTGTTGCACCCAACATCAGCAGTACGGTGGGATTGATTAATGCTGCCGGTGGACCGAGAAATTCCTTGGGAACCGTCGTGATAGGCTTTGGATCTGAAGCAATTGCAGTCATATGCTTCTTTAATAAATTATGATTGCGGAATGTTAACCTTCCGATGGTAACAGGGAAAGATGAATTTTTGTCAAGCAGGGCACAGTTGTTGAGGAGATGGGCCGCCCTGGCAACTTTTCAGGTGGCCCCGGCGTCTAAATTACATAGCATTCCGATATTGCTGCGTGGTCTCCGCCAAACTTGGGGGAGTTGCCCGAATCCACGGCAGGCGATGAGATTTTAAGACCACATGACATTTAAAGCTGAACTGACTATGTTACCCAAATTTCACGTTACCCATTCTCCCCGCTGGCTGGCCGTGGCCGGTGCAATGGGACTGACCCTGGCCCTGGCCCCTGGGGCAGTGGCCCAACTTCCAGAAATCCCAGCGGAGGAAACCCGTCCCACGGAACCGACCGAACCGGTGGCTGAGGATGTTCGCTTCTCCTGTCAGAACGTCAATGGGGAGTACACCGTTATGTACCATCCCGACGGTCAGGGCGGACAAGGCTATGCTTGGGCCACTCCCACGACTTTAGGGGGCGGCTGGACTCCTGAACGTCGTTGCAACGAAATTAGCCGTCGTTTGGAATCCTATCGTCCCGATGGCTTGGTGGAGTTGGGAACCAACGTTGAAAATGGTTATGACGTGGTTTGTGTGACCACTCAGGAAAATAGCAGTTGCCGCATTGTCCTGACGGTTCCTCCGGGACAAGATCCCCGACAAACTCGGGATTTGGTCTTTGAGAACATTGTCTTGGCGGATTCAGGGACTTCCACCGATGGCGTCACAGCCCTGACGGGGGGTGATGGAGTCGAGATTGTCGAGGGCCTGTTGGGAATTGAACTTCCTGAGGGCCTCGGCGGTCGTCGCTCGCCGCAACGGAGTCGCCAACGCACCTCCTCGGATTGGATTGATTTACGTCCCTTTTTAGCCCCAACCGATGGGGGAACGGGGGGACAACTGCAAAACTTCCGAGGCTCGTCACCGAGTCCCTCTCCTGAGAATCCTCAACTCGATCCGAGTCGCTTTTAAGACTGGGCGGCGTATATTTCGCCCTTGATTCTCCGGGTCTCCTTCTGCCAAAACGGGAGCAGACTCGAAGTCCCTCGCCCTTTGGGTGAGGGATTTCGGTTGAGGGGGGTCGCCAGGTCTGCCAAGCTGTACAAGTTGAGGATTTGCCTTCGGCTCACTCGTCCCATTAAAATGGGGTTAGTCGTTCCAACAGTCCCGATGCTTTGTGAGGCAAGGTTGGGAACCTTTATGATCTCGTTGCTCATCAAAAACTGTTGGGAATATGGTTGATAAAAACTAGACCGTCAGGGACAGGAGTTCGGTGAGGCTCACTTGTGCCGCCACCTCCCTACCGTGGCCCAACTCAAATGACTCTCGGTAACTCGATCAGTGATAACGCTTCAGCACCTAGAGCCGGCTCATTGGACTCAGAGCGCGATCGCCTCACCAAGCTCCTGCGCCATGTCCCCGGCCTTGTCTATGAACTCCGACAACACCCCGATGGTCACTTCTGTCTGCCCTATGCCAGTGAGAACCTAGAGGACATCTATGGGGTTTCCCTTAGTGATGTTGCCGTCGATATTGCTCCTCTCTTCGCCGCCATCCATCGAGCAGATCGCCGGATAGTGTGGGAATCCCTGCAAGAATCCCTCCAGTCCCTAGGCACTTGGCACAGCACGCACCGGGTTAATCAGGCTGATGGCCAGTGCTTATGGGTCTCGGTTTACGGCACACCGGAACGCCAACCAGATGGGGGAACTCAATGGTATGGCTACCTCGAAAACGTCACCCCCCTGCAACAGGCTCAACAGCAAAGCGAAACCAAACTGCGGCGCATCATTGACAATCTCAATGAGATGGTGTTTATTGCCGCGCCGGATGGAACCTTTAGCTTCGTCAGCTCGCGGTTGGCAACCACTCTGGGCTATTCCCCAGGTGAACTCCTCCATACCGCCTTCACTCCCCTCGTCCACCCCGAAGACTTGCCAACCTACCTGGAGGTCTTTCAATCGGTTCTAGCTGGAGAACGGGTGCAGGACTATGAATACCGTGTGCGCCATGCTGACGGTCATTATTATTGGCATTCGGTCAATCTCTCCCCCTTTCAAGAAGACAATGGCGAAACCGCTTGTTTAGGGGAGTCTAGCTTGATTCATTCCCGCAAACAAGCTGAGGCGAGCAAGGTTGAACAGGTAGAGCAAAAATCAAACCTTCTTGAAACTATTTTCGACGTGGTTCTCGCTGGATATTGGGAATGGGATATCCTCAACGACCAAGCCTATTTCAGTCCAGGCTTTAACCGCATTTTAGGATATGAAAATGACGAATTAGAAAATTATCGCGAAAGCTGGAAAAGGCTAATCTTTAGTGACGACTTAACGATAGTCGTTCAAAACCTTGAAAACCATATTCAGAGTCGGGGAAAAATCCCTTTTTACCATCAAACAAGATATCATCATAAGGATGGTTCGAAAGTCTGGTTGCTGTGTTATGGTCAAGTCATTGACTGGGATTCTAATGGCAACCCTCTCCGGATGATCGGGTGCCATCTTGATATTAGCGATCAGCAACAAGCCCAAATCGACCTGATTGATCTCAGCAGCCAACTTAAAAAAACTCAGGAAATTGCCCGCTTGGGTCATTGGTCGTTTGATGTCACTACCGAGACATTCACCTGGTCTGAGGAAATCTTTCGGATATTTAACCGCTCCTTAGATCAGGGGGAACCCAGCTTTGAAGAATTTATGGAGCAAATTCACCCGGAAGATCGGGCTCGGGTGTTAAAACGACTCAGTGCTGCCCGTCAAGGTATCTCGCAAAACCTTGATCATCGGATTATTCGCTCTGACGGTAGGATCGGCCACGTCAATGTTCGTATTGAATTAGAATTTCAAGATGAACAGGTCGTTGGGATGTTCGGTATCCTGATGGATATCACTGAGCGGGTGGAGGCGGATCAGGCGAGCCAAGAGGCTGAGGCGAAGTTGCGATCGCTCTTTGACCTCTCCCCCTTGGGGATTGCCTTAAATGATATGCAGGGTCAATTCATTGAAGCCAACCCCGCCATCACTGAAATTACAGGTTATACCCTTGAGGAACTTAACCAGTTGAGTTATTGGGAGTTAACCCCGGCTGAGTATGAGGAAGATGAAGCCCGACAACTGGAGTTATTAAAGACCATTGGACGATATGGCCCTTATGAAAAGGAATATATCCACAAACAAGGGCATCGTGTTCCCGTTGAACTGAATGGGATGCTGATTACGGGGAGAGATGGGCAGGACTATATTTGGTCGATGGTTGCGGATATTAGCGATCGCAAACAAGCTGAAGCACTCAGAGTTGAACAGGTCAACCGAGAATTAAAACTGCTCGAAAATATCCTCGAAGTCGTGCTCGGGGGCTATTGGGATTGGGATATCCCCAACAATCAAGAATATTTAAGTCCAGGCTTCAAACAGATGTTGGGGTATGAGGATCACGAATTACCTAACTCGCCCGAAAGCTGGCAAAGGCTGGTCTTTAGCGAAGACTTAACGAGAGTCTTTCAACAGTTTGAAAACCATATTCAGAGTCGAGGGGAAATCCCCTTCTACAATGAAGTTAGATATCACCATAAAGATGGTTCAACCGTCTGGGTGCTTTGTCATGGTCGGGTGATTGAATGGGACGACCAGGATAACCCCCTGCGGATGATTGGCTGCCATATTGATATTAGCGATCGCAAACAAGCTGAACTCAAGCTCATCGAACTGAGCAATCAACTGAAAAAAGCCCAAGAAGTTGCTCAGTTAGGTCACTGGTCATTTGATGTCACTACCGGAAAAATCATCTGGTCAGAAGAGGTTTTTCGGATATTTAGTCATCCCTTGGAGCAAGGCGAACCGAGCTTTGAGGAACATGTCCAACAAATTTACTCGGAAGATAGAACCCACTTCCTAGAGCGAATCGCTGCTGCTAATGAAGGTCTTCCCCAAAACTTTGATTTTCGGATCATGAGATCCGATGGCACCTTCGGCTACCTCAATGCTCGCATTGAATTAGAAGTTGAGGATGAACAAGTCGTCCAGATGTTCGGTGTGGTCATGGATATCACCGATCGCCGGGTGGCGGAACTCGAACTCGAACGCTTCTTTACCATTTCCCTGGACTTACTCTGCATTGCCGATACAGGCGGTCATTTCTGCCGCGTCAGCCAAGCTTGGTCAGATATATTAGGGTATTCCCCCGCCGACTTGGAGGGACGAGTCTTCCTGGAGTTTGTCCACCCCGACGACCTCGCTTCTACCCTCGCCGCCATTTCCACTCTCAAGGAGGGGCAGCCGGTGATGAGGTTCACCAACCGCTATCGTACCAAGTCCGGAAGCTATCGCCATATTGAATGGCTCTCTCTTCCCCAAGGCGAGTTGATTTATGCGGCGGCACGAGATATTACTGAGCGAATCGAAGCCCAAGAACAACTCGAATCCCTTTTAAATCGAACCCAACTGCTGAATGCTCTCAGCAATGAAATTCGTCAGTCCTTAGAGTTAGATCAGATTGTTCAGAGGACAGTTGAGGCAGTTTTTGATGAGCTTGATCTCGATATTTGCACCTTTGCGCGCCACAGCGAAGAGGATGGTCATCCTTATGTGGAAATTGTACAAGAAAAGCGTAAGTCAAGTTGTCAGAGTTGGTTAGGGATTTATGATGCCACCCAGTATCCCGACTACCATAAGGCGTTACTGACGAATCAAGTGTTTAGATTTAACCGGCAAAATCCGGGAGAAGATTGCGATCGAGGGATCTATGATTTTTGTGAGTCCATGGGGGTGAATCTGTACCTGATGCTACCGATTCAGACGACGGACCAACTGGCTTGCTTAGAAATGGCCAGAATTGATGGCTCCCGAGAGTGGCGACAAGATGAAATTGAGTTATTGGAAAGTCTAGGGCTGCAAGTTGCGATCGCCATGCAACAAGCCCACCTCTATCAAACCGCCCAGCAACGTACCGCAGAACTACAAGTCGCTTATCGGGACTTGCAAGAGGCGCAAGTGCAACTGGTTCAAGCGGAAAAAATGTCCAGTTTGGGTCAACTGGTGGCGGGAATTGCCCATGAAATCAATAATCCCGTCAGCTTTATCTATGGCAACTTAGACCCCTTGGGGGACTATGTGGAGGGGTTGTTGGACATTATCGAAACCTACCAAGAAACTTATCCTGAACCGCTTATAGAATTGAGCGAACTGATTGAGGACTTGGATCTTCCCTTCATCGCCGAAGACTTACCCAAAATGGTAAATTCCATGAGAAATGGCGCTGATAGGATTCGGGATATTGTCAAGTCGCTGCGAACATTTTCCCGTTTAGATGAAGCTGATTTGAAGGCGGCCGATCTCCATGAGAATCTGGATAGCACGTTGATGATATTGCAAAATCAACTCAATGGTAGATCCGGCAAACCTAAAATTGAAGTGATTAAAAACTATGGTGATTTGCCTTTGGTGGAATGCTACATTGGCTTGCTGAATCAAGTATTCATGAATGTGCTGGTGAACGCCATTCAAGCTATTGAAGACCGGCAAAACACCGAGGGTAATTCCATGGGTAATTCCAGTTATCAAGGAGTTATTACGATTACTACAATTCTCAAAGAAGCGGGAGAGGTTGTCATCTCTGTCCAGGACAACGGCTTGGGAATGAGCGAGCAAGTCAAAGAAAAAATATTTGAACCTTTCTTCACCACAAAACCCATCGGCTCAGGAACAGGCATGGGCTTACCCACCAGTCATCAAATTGTTACTAAATATCATGAAGGTGAGTTGTATTTTGATTCAACCTTAGGGGGAGGAACCACCTTTTTTGTTCGTTTGCCCCGGTGCAACCCCTCGGCAACAGGGGAAGAAAGGCAATAGGCAATAGGCAATAGGGGAAGAAAGGCAATAGGCATAACCCACCCCTGCCCCTCCCAGGAGGGGAAGAAAAGACGTGGGGGACGCCCGAGGCTCGGAGTCAATCAGGCAATCTTCGATTGCTATAGGGAGAACCAGGGAGGGAGGGCGATCGCGCTCCTGAAAGGACTTAGGGGCGGCCGACAAGGGCAGGCCCCTAGGTTGCGGGTTTTAACTTAGTTGATTGGGAGGATCGATACGGTTGGCTAAGGCCGCCACAATCACCATGGGTAAGCCAATCAGGAGACAGATGCCCCATTGTTCTAGATTTAACGGGGCCGTGGAGAACAGCTTGTTCATGAAACCCACTTGACTAAAGAAAATCTGTAGAACCATCGTCACCGCAATGCCAATCCAAATCACAGGGGCGTTAGCCACCTCGACGTCTTGGCCGCGCAGTTTCTGACCTAGGCTAATGCCAATTTGACTCAAACTGATGAGATAGAAGAGCCGGCCAAAGACGAGGGCTTGAATGGCCATAGTGCGGGCGAGGGCTTCGGTATTTTCCTGTTCCCAACCTTGAACCCACTCAAATACGCCAAAAATCAGAATCCAGTTAAACAGGGAAATCAGTAAAATCCGCTGTAGGAGGCGTTTGTTTAACAGGGGACGGTCTGGGGAGAGGGGGGGCTGTTCCATCACCTGCTTGGATTTAGGTTCAAAGGCCAGGGGAACGGTCATGGCAATGGAGTTGATCATATTGAGCCATAACACTTGTAGGGAGAGAATCGGCAGGAGGCGATCGAGCAGAACGCTGATGACAATGGTCATGGATTCGCCGCCATTGACCGGTAGGATAAAGGCGATCGCCTTGATTAAGTTGCGATAGACGGTGCGCCCTTCTTCCACGGCGGCCTCGATGGAGGCGAAGTTATCATCTGTCAGCACCATGTCGGAGGCCTCTTTGGCCACTTCCGTGCCGCTTTGCCCCATGGCGACGCCAATATCGGCTTGTTTGAGGGCGGGGGCATCATTGACCCCATCTCCCGTCATAGCCACGATATCCCCTTGGGATTGTAGGGCTTCGACGAGACGCAGTTTCTGTTCTGGGGCAACCCGGGCAAAGACCACGCCATCTTCGGCAGCCCGGACAAAATCATCTTGGGCCATCTCCCCGAGTTCCGCCCCAGTGAAGGCGATGACCTCTCCCGTGCGTTTTAGACGCATTTGGGCGGCGATCGCACTGGCAGTGACCTTGTGATCCCCGGTAATCATTTTGACGCGAATCCCGGCGTTTTTACAGGCTTCTACTGCCCGGATGGCCTCCTGACGGGGGGGGTCAATCATGCCCTGTAGCCCCAGAAAGACTAAGCCCTGCTTCACGTCGTCATGATCCAACTCAGACTGCTGAACGGTCTTACGAGCCAAGGCTAAGACCCGTAAGCCTGAACTGGCCATAGTTTCAGCTTGATGATGAATCTCTTGCGCATCGATGGGTTGGGGCTGTCCTTGGGCATCAAGGGTTTCGCCACAACGAGAGACGATCGCCTCGACGGACCCCTTCATATAAATCGTAGCCTCGCTCCGATGCTGCCCCTGATGCAGGGTGGCCATGTATTGATAGTCCGACTCAAAGGGGATCACATCCCGGCGAGGCAGTTCTGCATTCAGTTGATCTAGGGTAAAGCCCGCTTTGCGACCACTGACGAGTAACGCGCCTTCAGTGGGATCGCCTAAGACTTTCCAAAGGCCCTCGTCTTGAGTCAGATGAGAGTCATTACAGAGTAATCCGGCCCGCAGACAATCGGTGAGGCTGGGATGTTGGTCTACGTCAATGGCTTCATTATCTTGACAGATATTTCCTTCGGGTGCATAGCCCGTCCCGAGAACTTGGTAGGGTTGCCCTCCCGCGTAAATCTGTTGCACGGTCATCTGGTTTTCGGTCAGAGTTCCGGTTTTGTCGGAACAGATGATGGTGGCACTGCCGAGGGTTTCCACGGCGGGCAACTTGCGGATGATGGCATGGCGATTGGCCATACGAGACACCCCAATGGCCAGGGCCACGGTGACGACGGCGGGGAGTCCTTCGGGAATGGCACTGACGGCTAGGGCAATGGTGGCCTCAAAGACTTCGTTAATACTGTCGGCGGTGAGGTCTTCGGCATAGCCTAAGCCAACCGCTAGGGTGAAGGCCGCTACCCCGAGGATGATATAGAGGAGTTGGCGGCTGAATTTGTCAAATTTCCGGGTTAGGGGGGTGATGAGGTTCGTCTGTTTCTCCATCAATTGGGAGATACGCCCAGTTTCGGTGTCTTTGGCGATCGCCACCACTAACCCTAGGCCCTGGCCCGAGGTGACGAAACTCCCGGCATAGGCCATACTGCTGCGATCGGCGAGGGAGGCGTTTTCGGCCACCGGCTGGGTCTGTTTCTCGACGGCGGTGGATTCTCCCGTTAATCCAGATTCATTGACTTGTAGGTTTTTTGTCTCCACTAAACGCAAATCGGCAGGGACTTTATCCCCAGAGGTGAGAATCACTAAATCCCCTGGGACAATCTCCGAGGAGGGAACTTGTCGTTTTTCACCATCACGATAGAGGGTGGCTTCCGTTTCGATGGAGGAAGAGAGGGCAGCAATGGCATTTTCGGCTTTAGTTTCTTGGATGAAACTGACGATCGCATTGATGAGGACAACTCCCCAAATGACCCAACCATTAGCACTTCCCCAGCCGTCTAACAAGAATTTGATGGCTCCAGCAATGATTAAGATATAGAGCAATGGCTGATTAAACTGCTCAAGAAATCGAATCAGGAAACTTTTTCCTGCTTTTCCTTCAATGCGATTGAAGCCAAATTCAGCTTGGCGTTTGGCAAACTCAGCTTGAGTTAATCCCCCTTCTCGTTTAACGCCTAATTTCGCTGCGGTTTTATCGACCGGGAGGGCGTGCCAATTTGTCTGTTTGGCTTGGGAGTTTTCCTGGGTCATAGGTCTAATTCAATAGTCAAAATCTTGTTTTAACAAAATGTTGATTCAAAAAATCGAATTTTGCTGAGTCGGGTTTAGGTGAATGGCTGATTAAGGGTGTTGTTATACCAATTTTCGATATGTTTGCTATACATCAACACTGGGAGAGGGCGCGCCACTTGCGGTTCGCCCCTACGGCCATCTATGGCATGAATTTTGAAAAATGGTATCAGGTTTTGGGTAAGGAAAATCAACGGATGCTTCAAGAAGCCCCCCTCTGCTCAAGCTTTAATATACCGAAAAATAGTGAAGTTACACCTAGTTCTTTTAAGTGGGAGCCGGGCTGGTCAAAGATGGGGTGAAACTGACCCAGCGTTCTGAGGAAAGTTCAGCCAAGGGCAAATACGAACAACCATCCCACTCTCCAAATAAGGTTAGGGGCTGGCCGCCACTGAGGGCCATCAGTTGCCAGCCTTGCTGAAAGTCAGGGGAGATGGGTAGAGATTGACCGCTGCTGTCTCGTAGTTGGGTTCCGGCGTTGAGGGGCAGGATTTGGCTGAGGCTGAGGGGGATGCGATCGCACCAGGGATTCTGGGCCAACGCTTCAGCATAGGCGTTGAGTCCCTGTTCGATGTCAGGATACCCCGGTAGGTGAAACAGGGGTGTGGCAATGGTCTGGGGATGTTTGAGGATGGCTCGTTGGGGTAACGCGGCATCATAGAACACCAGTTCAGCGGCCCAAGTCCTACCTGGGGAGAAGTCACTGGGGAGGGATTGGCGATGGTGTACATAGTCGAGCAGGAGTGCGAAGCGTTGCTGCTGCAATCCCCAGAGCCAGGTGCGTTGCAGTTTCAGGGTGGTGGCGCCGGTGGTTTCTTGGCCTCGAACTTGGCCCAGGACGACCCAGTGATCCCATTGTCCGGGACGTTGCTGAAGGTCGGCTTTTCTCTGGGTCCACCCCAGTTGCGATCGCACTTCGTTGCGTAACGACTCTGACAGGGATTGGCGCTGCTGATAGCCTTCAAGTAAGAGCCAGAGTTCCCCGAGTTCCTCGAAAAACTTGGCTGGGAAGCCGTCGCTGGCCAATTGGGCCAGCGATCGCGCTCGTCGGGCCAGTCCGGGCGCTTGAGCGTCAATCATATGAGCGGTAATTCGCTGCCAGTCCTGGTAGCTAGGAGGATTGGCCCAGCCGAGTTGTAGGCGATCGCACAGCCATTGACGCAGTTCCTCGACCCCCTGTTGAACCTGAGCGGGGCGACTGAGAGATTTTAGGGAAGAAGATTTGCCCATAACCATTGCCAAACCGTTGGAGATCACTCGCGAATCAAGCCAGATCCCGGAGCGGGGAGCGCCACTCCAGTGGGGGAAATCTAGGGAAAATTGAGGTCAAGCCAAGGTAAAAGTGGAACTTTTGTTTAAGTTTTGCGAAGTCTCAACTTGAGCAGAATTGCCATAATTCCCACTCTATCTTGGTTTTTATGGCATATAAACCGGGATTGCCTTGGGGGCGATCGCTGACCTCTGGCCAAAAAATCGTATTACATTAAGAAGTAGCCCCTGACAGCTGAGTTAACCATGATGGAGACATCCCTCGGCTTGATCTGTGGCCCCCTCAATTCAACCTCAATTTAACCTCTATCGACGTCAACTCGGTTATGAGCGCCCCCCTATCTGACACCCACTCCCTGACTTGCCCGATTTGTCATCATCGTAATCGGGTTCCCGCTGGAAAGCTTCTGAATGGACTGTATACCTGTCCTTCATGTCAAACCCATCTGGTGGTCTCTTGGAGCGGGCATTATGTTCGAGATCCCCTATCTGGACAGGTCCCCCTGCTGAGTCTGAACACGGGGGAAGTCTTACGCCGCAAAAGTCGCCCGCTCTCGCGACTGCTTCGAGATGCTGGGGGGTTGAAATGGATTGTCGTACTCGCGGCGATCGCCTTGAGTCTAACGGTGGTGTCGTTAAAGGCGTCAGAGTCTGAACATGACCCCCTCAACTGGGAGGAAGCCCCCACTCTTGAGAACGAGTGGGAGTCCCAATAGTCCCCTGGCCAGCATGACAGAGTAACAGCCAATCTGGCGGAAATTCGACAATGGCCTCTGGGTCTAAGTCGAGCTGGTCAAAGCTGTCATAGTCGAGTAGTAAACAAATCGGTTCGTTGCCGTGCCATTTTTGATAGAGTTGGTGAGGGTCAGCACTGATAATGGGGCGGTTGGCGTAGAAATTTAAGGAGGGGCGATCGTAGGGATGAGAGGTATAAATTGGCTGTCCCTGAGTCTTTTCCCGAATCATCGTCGCCACAGGTTTCACCGGATAGTCTTCGTTGAGTTCCCAAAGCCAGTCAAATGAGTTGACAAACAACAGCAGGCTAATCAACCAACCCCAGAACAGCACAATTGGCATCATCGGGTTTCGTTGAGCGATGAGGCTGGCGGTCATGGTGAAGGTCATGGCGGCGGCGAGGAGCGTGACGGTCAAATGAACTCTCTCAGGGTCGAGAACTCCCGATTCCATTACAGATGTGGCCCGGATGGCTGCGCCAACCCAGGCAATGAGGGCCATGACGATAAAGCCCCAGAGCCACCATTGAGGATAGCGCGGACGTGGGTCGCGGCTGGGGTGTCCTTGCTGTTGGAATTGCTGCCAAATGTCGGCCAAGATCACCCCCACGGCCAGGGCTAAGGCGGGATACAGGGGCAAGCTATACCAGGGGAGTTTGGTTCCCATCAGGGAAATGGCTGCTAAATAGCCACCGCCCCAAACGAGCAACAATCGCGCCCAGCTCAAATTCTGCTCTTGCCAGACTCGTTTTAAGGCCGCCGGGACAAAGATGAGAGCCGGAAATCCGTATTTGAGGAGTTCAAGGAGGTAATACCAGGGGGGGCCACTATTGTTTTCTACGGCTTGCCAAACCCGATGAGCCGATTGATTGAGTAAATTTTCGATGAGAAAGTCCTGACCGTAATAGGTCCATTGGGCCAGATACCAGGCCCCCAGAGGAACAGCTCCTAGGGTGATCCCGAGCCAAAACCAGGGGTGAGTTAACAAACGCGGTGTATCCCAGAGGACAAACCCTAGGGAAATGGCCCCGAAGAGTACGGCCAGCATGATCCCTTTGGTCAGTCCGACGAGGCCCAAGGCAATCCCCACGCCTAGGGCATAGCTGAGATTACGGCGCGTCCGCAGTAGGCAGAGCATCCAGAGGAGCCAGAAACAGAGGACGGTTCCGTCTAACATGGCTAGACGTCCATAACGCACCACCGGCAGCCAGGTGAGATAGACGATGCTGGCCCAGATGGCGGCGGCGCGATGGGGCCACAGTTCTCGGCCGAGGTAATAGAGTAAGGGAACTGAGGTGGCTGTGAGTATGGCTCCGGGAAGACGGGCGGCGCCTTCATCGGCGCTGCCGAAGCTGTGGTAACTCAGGGCGATGAGATTATGGAGTAGGGGGGGTTTGTTGAGGTAGGGTTGACCGTGCAGGGTTGGATGCAACCAGGCATCGGGATGTTGCCAAATTTCTCGGGCGACTTGGGCGACGGTTCCTTCGTCCCAATCTCGCAGGGGGAGCTGCTCGAGGCCGCTAGTCAGTAGGATTAGGGCGACCCCCCAAAGGAGAAGACTCCAAGCTAGGTCACGGTAAGGGCTACGGCTTGATAGGAACTTCCGTTGTATCTCGGCAAAGACAGACGACTGCATCATATGGGACGAACAACATTTTGTGACGAGGCGGCTGCGATCGCCGAACTTTCCTTTAGACTGAACTGAGCGACTAAGGTTTGTCAATCATCGCGGCGATCGCTCCATCCTTGATTCTAGTCAAGCTCTCGACTATTGCCCGCGATCGTTGAGGAGCTTGGACTGGTCTAATACTCTTGTCTAATACTACTTTGCCTGTTGTTAGGAGTTTGTCATGAATCTACCTCTAGTTTTAGATATTGCAATTGGCATTATCTTTATCTATCTGACGTTGAGTTTACTTTCGTCTGAAATTCATGAACTCATGACGACACTGTTGCAGTGGCGAGCGGAACATTTACGAACGTCGATTCGTGTCTTGTTAGAGGGAGGTGGAAAGAGGGGAAACGATCCTGAACTTCAGCAGCGAGAGCAAGATGTTCAGGTCTTAACAGAACGTCTGTATTCACATCCTTTAATTCGGACATTAAATCAGGAAGCGAAAGGGAGTTTTTCTAAATTAAACCGCAAAATCATTAATACTGGTATTGATGGTGTATATCGTATTTTGTCGGCGATCTTAAATTTTGGAAATCGGCTTATAGGCAAGCCCCAAGAGAGCCTAAGAAATCCATTTGCTAATCAAACTAGTGCGCCCTCTCATATTCCAGCTGAGACGTTTGCCTCAACGATTCTTGAAACATTTCATATTTCGGAAATTGGACGTTTAGTGACGGTTTCTCGACTTGAGAAATTTCAGAAACGGCAAGTTTCGGCCCTACTCAAAACTGGGAAATATTTGCGCAAGCCCGAGTCGCAGCGGCTGGCGACGGAACGGTTAAGAGACATGACGCGAGATTGGAATCGAACCCGTCAGGAGTTTGGCGATGGAGGAATCACACTTCTGGCAACAATTGATCGAATGGAAAATACGTTAAATGGCTATATTGGTTATTGTGAAAGGTTTATTGATGAACCCGAGTCCATTAAACAGTTTTTTATCTATGAGTTGGAATTCCAAAAAGACCGTTACTACAACCCAACGGAAAAACCGAGGGTCTTGGAAACGTTACGACCGACGTTAAATGAGCTAATTGAGTTAGTTCGTGACAAGCCAAAAATTTATCAGCAGCTAGAACAGGCATTTCAGGATAAAAATAGTCCAACCTATCAAGGTTTTAAACGTATTATTGATACCTTGCCGGATTTGCCGGAATCCTTACAAAATAGCTTAAAAGCTCTAACCGAAAAAATAGAGACGCGCAAAGAGAGCATCGAAGAGGAGATGCGGGATTTACAAACTCAGCTAGAAGACTGGTTTGATAAGTCCATGACGCGGGCGAGTGGAGTTTATCGTCGCAATTCTCGCGGAATTGCGATTTTAATTGGTTTTATTCTGGCGATCGCCACTAATTCAGATACCCTATTTATGATTGATAGCTTGTCGCAAAATGCAGTCTTGCGAGAAACCGTCAGCAGCTATGCTCAACGGGAGGTGAGCCAAACTCAAGATATGGGGGAGGTGAAACGCAATGTACGCGACCAACTCAATGATATCTCGCTTCCCATTGGCTGGAATGAGGAGATTCGTCGCCAACAAATTCCTCCCGAGTCATCGGTGACCATTCCGGGTACAACTTGGCGTATGGGCAACCCTCTCCTCTATCTAAAGCGGCTTCTGGGTTGGTTCATTAGTGGTATTGCCATTTCCATGGGATCATCGTTCTGGTATGACTTGCTGCGTAAGGTGATTGATGTTAAAAATACAGGCGGAAAAGGTTGAATTTTGGGTGAATGTGTCTTGGCTTCAGTGTTGGTAACTCACAGTTGGGTTTAGGTTATGTCTCCACAGAGCAGTCCGGTTCGTCTTCTTTTTCGAGCAGCACGGGTTACTGATGCGACGGCTCCCTATGACACGTTGCATTTACAGGTATTTTATCCGGCTGAGCTGTCACAGAAATCTTCGGGGCCATCTCAAAATCTGAGGGAACCCCTGGATAGATGTCGCTTGCCAGTGGTTTTGTTTTTGAATGGGGTTAATTGCGATCCCTGTCTGTATCGTTGGTTGGCGATGGAGTTGGTTGAACTGGGCTTAGTGGTGGTGATGTTTTCTTGGGTGGGGGAAAATTTACCGGGATTGGTGGGGTTAACGCCTGGAGTCAGGTTGGAGGCGTTGAGGCCTGATGTCTATGGAACGCAGGCGACGGCGGCGGCTGTGCCGGCACTCTTGCTTGAGTTAGAGCGCTTAGAGGAGAACAGTGTTTTGGCGGGACATCTGGATCTCGATCGCATCGTTTTAGGTGGCCATTCAGCAGGGGGACGGGTAGCCATCGAAAGTGCTAGTCCCGAGTTTTTCCCCCAGGTGAAAGGGGCGTTTAGCTATGGAAGCCATACGGCGGCTGTGCAGCAGTTAGGCTATGCTCCTGGGACGATTTTACCTCTACCCGATCGCCTCCCCCTCTTGTTGATGGGAGGAACTCAAGATGGGGTGATTGGCCAGGGTGGCCAGCAATATGGAGTTGTGTGGGATGAACCCGTAACCCCCATCGTGCGTACGTTTGAGGAGGCGATCGCCGGAGGACGAAACGATAGTTATCTGCTACTGCTCAAGGGAGCAAATCACTTTACCATCGCCCATCCCTTTGAGGCGATTGCCAGTATGACTCATCTCGATGAACCGGCGGTCGTTGCCCAGTCTCCCTTACGACAAATTATGGTTGAGGCGATCGCCAGTTTTCTGACGGCTTATCTGGATTTGGGGGGCGATCGCCAGCCACTGACCACCTATGCTCGGCAGCAACAGGCGATCGCGGGGTTTGCGCTCAAATAACGAACCGATCTGTAACCCTCAATCACTGTATATTCACGGTCTATTCAGGGGCAAGTCTTGACGTTAAGAAATTTAACGTTATTTTTTGCGTGGATATACGCAAAAAAATCGCAAGATTGGTTATAATCGTCCTACGGTGTTGGTAAAGATATAAAACCAACGGACCGAATCCTGTTCGAGCCATGGGCTTTAGGTATCGGATGGGTCGTTGCAATCAGGGTTCTAGAGAGCATTAGCCGATGGCCCAATCGGCCAATGACTCTCACATCGGGTGGATAAGATGCTTTGTGGCGGCCGTGTTGCCACAGTTCAGACATTAGTTCAGACATTAGTTCAGACATTACGGAGAGCATCGGATTTAATAATGTATAACTCAACCAGTAGCGCAACCCAAACCCACTTACCCACATCGAGATTAGGACGCAAACGACTCGGAGCCTATCTCCTCGAAGCCGGACTGATTACACCGGCTCAGATCCAGGTTGCGGCCTATGATCAACAGGTGACGGGCAAGAAATTTTCCGAAGTGATTGTCGATCGCGGTTGGATTAAGCAACAAACCATTGACTTTCTGATTGAGCGGGTCATCAAGCCTGAACAGCAGGGACGACGTTCAGCGGGGGTCTTTGCGCAACCGGTTGAGCCATTTGAGCAGGTTTATGCTCGTCGCAAACATGAGCTGCTCAATGGTTCCCCGGACCGCGAAGAAGATCTCCCCTGGACGGTGGACTAGAGAGTTCACTGGCCCGATCAAATTAAATTAACCATGATGGGTATTGTCCCGGTTGTTGTTGACAGGGATGCCGGGAAGCGTGGACAGTAGAGATATCTTCCTATCAGCTTCAGCCGTGGATCATCGTTGGCTTCCTCTCACGTTCCTCTTACTTCTGCCAGGTTTAAGCAGTTGTGAGATGCTCCGTCCCCCCTCCCCAGTGGCGACAGCGGAGATGGTTCTGACGGAGGAGCGCCGTACCAATGAGGCGATCGAGCGCGGGGTGGCGGCGCGGAGTTTGGCGGTGCGGGAGGCCTTGGCTGATACGGATCTTGAGGAACTCGATCAGTGGTGGCGTTCCCGAGATATCTATGATCCTCACAAATATCTCCTACCGCCGATGTTGGCTCAACTCAGCCTCACCCCCGAGGAAGACCAGGGGCCGATTTGGTCGGTTTGGTTGAGTGTGGAGGAGGATAAACGGGATCTCTATCATTTCCGCAGTCTCTATGATGTGCGGATCTTTTTCCTGTTTCAAGAGTCGTTACCGGAGCCGGTTCGTCAGGCCTATCGCAGTATGTTGCAACCGCCTCGCATCTTTGAATGGGGCGAAGGCGGTACGGAAAATCATCTCTGGCAACAGTATATGTCCGGTTTGGCCATGATGGATGCCAGTGGTTTCCCGGTGGCCAATCCTCATTTTCTGGCCACCCATGAAGCCTGGCTGCGAGCGGAACTGGCGAAATATGTCACCATTGGCCAAGGGGAATTTCACTCGTCAATTTACTATGGCTATAGCATCGGGGCTTTGCTGAATCTCTATGACTTTGCGCAAACCCCGGAACGGCGACAGTTAGCTCGGGCGGTGTTGGATTGGTTGTCGACTCAGATGGCTCTACGGCTGAGTTGGGGAACCGCTGGGGGGGCGGAAAGTCGTGGTTTCGATCGCCAAACTTGGAACAGTGGTTTGACGGCGTTGGCTTGGATTTGGTGGGGAAGTGATGATCCCCAGGAGATTGAGCGCATTGTGGCGCAGATGGGTCGCGAGGGCCAGCGTCTTGCGGTTTTGGCGGCTACCAGTGGCTATCGCCCTCCGGCCCAGTTGCGATCGCTGGCTCAGAAAACCCTTCCCCTTCCTTTTCAATTGCGGGCTAGTCATCCGAGTTATTACGGATATCATCAGGACAATCAATTTTGGGAAACCTTTTATGTCACCCCTGACTATAGTTTGGGAACCCTGCAAGCTCCTGGACGCAGTTATCAGGTGCAGGGGACGATTAACGCTCAATATGCAACCTATAAGTTAGTGGTGCGCGATCGCCAAGGTCGAGAGAATGCGGTGATTAGTTTGGGGGGAACCTATCATAGCCCATTGGCGACAGGACGCAGTCCCGGCGATCGCTATCTTCAGGAAAAAGGAGCCAGCCTCTATCAGTTGCGACTCACCTCAGAGGATGAGGCGGCGGGGGTTCCGGGACGGTCTCATTTGGTGATCCCCAAAGACTATGGGGAACCGCAGCGGATTGGCCCCTGGTATGTTTGGGAGATTGAGGGAGTCTGGCTTTGTGCTTGGGCCTGGGGGGATGAAATTCGCTTGGAGGTGCCCCTAGAGGAGGCTGAGGAGCATTTGGCGTTGGTCGCTCAGGGAGAGCAGACGGCTTGGATTACGGAAGTTCTGGCTCGCTCAGAGTATGAGACGTTGGACGAGGTGGAGGCGGCGTTAGCCCAGACGCAGGTCAATGATGAGACCTTAGAGACTGAAGGACGGTTGATGTATACCAGTGTTGAGGGCGATCGCCTCGAACTCATGGCTGACCCCAGTTTAAGGCTGGGACTCGGGCGTATTAATGGACAGCAACAATCCTTGACGGATAACCCGGTTTTAGAAAGTCCCTATGTGAATCAGCCCCTCTGGAGTGGTCGCCTGACGGTGGAAGACCCCCAGTCGGGGATGTGGGAGTTGCAGTTAAGGCCCGGTCAACCCCGCTGGAGGGACTCAGATTAGTTGACTAACCCCGATCGCAAGGCCCGAACAGCCGCCTGGGTGCGATCATCTACGCAGAGCTTATTGAGGATGCTGCGGACATGGGTTTTCACGGTTCCGACGGTAATATAGAGTTTTTCGGCGATTTGGGCGTTGTTGCAGCCACCGACGATTAACTCAAGAATTTCTAACTCTCGTTTAGTGAGGGGGTCTGATTCCATCAACTGCTGCACTTCTGAGTCAACCCCTTCGATGTGGCGAGAGTCATCACATTCCTCAGCCGTCTCGACATCGTCGATCACAGTTGTGGCCAAGGACTTGGAAGCCTCCGAGGCTAGGGTTTGACCTGACGAGGCCGCTGATTGGGATTTGCGAGCTTGACGCAGGACAATTTGGGCGATGTTGGGATCGATCCAGGTATTCCCTTCATGGGTGACTTGGATGGCTTCGAGGAGACGATCCAAACTGGCATCTTTCATGCTGTAGGAGTCTGCACCGGCGGCGAAGGCGGCCAAAACGGCGTCTTCATTGTCGTGCATGGTCAAAATTAAGACTTTGACGTGGTGTTTGGTACTTTCGCTGGACTGACGAAACTGTTGTAACAGTTCGATCCCGTCGAGATCCGGTAAGCCAATGTCGAGAATCGCTACATCGGGTTGGGTCTCCTCAAGCACGGCTAATCCTTCTTGACCTGTGGCGGCTTCTCCGACAATATCAATAACGCCAGTTTGCTCGAGGGCCGCTCGGATGCCAACGCGAGTGAGTTCGTGGTCTTCGATCAATACGGTGCGAATCATACTATCTATTAAAGGATTTTGCGAAATTTATACCGGTTAAGAGAATGGGGCAGACCCTAATCCATCAGGGGAAATCGGGTTAAACTGGGGTCAAGTTTAGGGGCAAATCGAGAGAAAACGCACTTGCGAGGCAGAATCTCCTCTGGCAAAATCAAAACAGTTTTTCGGTGATTAAATCGTTAGGAAGGGGACAGACCTCTATCTGAGTTGCTGAACCTCTTACTCAGGATAGAGGACAAACTGCCTAAAAATTTATAACTTTGTATTATACCCCTTATTGAGCTTTGAACGATATCATCCCTAGATATTTTGTTGCCACGACCCATGACAAATGGACCAGTCCCAATTCTTGTGATCGGCTTTGATACCGAGACGGATATTAATGCTAAAGCGGCCTTACAGGCCTTTGCAGCCCCCCAGGAGGACGATCTCGGCCCCACACTTCGTTTTTGTCAGCAGTACCCTACGGGAGACGGAAGCCGGGGAGGCGGAACTGTTGCTGGAATCCTCTTGGATGGCGATCGCCTCAATCTCAAAGCCGTGATGGCGGCATTACGACAAGATTTTCCTCAGACGCCGATTGTGGTTACAGGGTATAATCCTGAGTTAGAAGCCGGTGAGTTGGCAGCTGGGGCCGATGAGGTGATCAATCGTCATTATTTTACCTCTGAGGGACTGGCTATGATCTGGCGGGTTCTGTTTTGTCGTGTTGGCCGCCGGCGGTTCAATCAGGGAGGAGATCTTGAGGAAGACTGCGATATTTCTTATGGGGGTGACGATCGCCAACAATTAGAGACCCGCATCAGTGAGCAGAATCGTCTCATTGCAGCTCAACATCAGGAATTGAAACGACAACGAGAGCAGATTCGCCGTCAACATCTAACTATTTTAGAGGCTTCTCGGATGAAGTCGGCCTTTCTCTCAACGGTCTCTCATGAGTTACGAACACCGTTGAATGTCATTATCGGGTTTTCTCAACTGCTATTACGCAAAAAAAATAGTTCTTTGACGCCGGTTCAAGTGCAAACGTTACAATGTATTTTTAATAACGGCAAGCAACTTTTGTCTGTTATTAATGATATCATTGAGCGGTCTAAATTAGAAGCGGGAGCCTCGGAGCTTCGTCCCAAAGCATTCAATTTAGTGCAGTTAGTCACGTCGATTGCCGGAAATGCTCGTTGGCTCTGTGAACAGAAAGGGTTAGCACTCTGGATTGATGCTAATGTCGAGAATCCTCGGGTTTTGCAAGACCATCAGGGAGTTCGCCGGGTGGTCTCAAATTTGTTAGCCAATGCCTTAAAGTTTACGGAAGATGGGGATATTTCGGTCCAAATTTGGGAAGTGACTCCTGATCGCCTCGCCATTGCAGTCTCGGATACAGGAATCGGTATCCCCCCGGAACATCTGAAGCGAATTTTTGCTGCTTTTGAACAGTTGGATAATTCTTTGGCCCGTAATTATAACGGAGTTGGCTTAGGCTTGGCAATTGTTGATTCTCTCGTGAAAATGATGAAGGGAACAATTCATGTAGAGAGTATTCAGGGACAGGGATCAACCTTCCGGGTTGAATTACCTCGTTCTGTGCTAGATTCGGGTCTTCGTGAGTCGCGAGAGTCCAGATTTCCCTATCAAAAAAAAAACCGATAACTCTCTTGTGCTGATCTAATTAGTCTGATTTCATTTAGACTCCATTTAATAGATATTAGTTTACGAATGCTAACACCGGAACCTAAGATTGATCGAATCCTCGCTGTTGATGATTCTCCTGATAATTTGTTTCTCGTACAAGCGATTCTCGAAGATGAAGGATATCTGATTGAGTTAGCTGAGGATGGTTTTGCGGCCCTGGATGAGATTGAGGCGAATCCGCCGGATTTGATTCTTCTCGATGTTATGATGCCAAATTTGGATGGGTATGAGGTGACGCGTCGGGTGCGAACTAACCCACATTTTCCTTATATTCCCATTTTGTTGATTACCGCTCATGAAGCATCGAGTGTGGTGAAAGGGTTGGATGTGGGAGCGGATGATTTTATCCGTAAGCCGGTGGAAATGGAGGAGTTACAGGCACGGGTGCGATCGCTGCTGCGGTTAAAGCATACCATTGATGAACGCGATCGCATGGCCCGAGAACGAGAGGATTTTGTCTCTCGCCTGACTCATGATTTACGAACCCCTTTGGTGGCCGCAGATCGAATGCTGAATTTGATGCAATCTCAGGCGTTTGGGGAGATTTCTGAGTCCATGGATGAGGCGATCGCCACCATGATTCGCAGCAATAATAATTTGCTGGATATGGTAAATTTACTCTTAGAAGTCTATCGCTATGAGGCAGGACGAAAACAGTTAACCTTTGCGCCGTTTAATCTCTGCGAAACCCTGCACGAGATTTTAGATGAACTGACCCCCATTGCTCAAGATAAGCAGATTGAGATTATCCGCGAGTTTCAAGACGATAGTTGTGAGGTGGTTGGCGATCGCCTCGAACTCTATCGCGTTTTTATGAATCTGATTGGCAATGCGATTAAGTTTACCGATAAGGGAACGGTTCAATTGCGACTTTATCGCTCTCCGGTTCCTAATCCCTGGTTGATGTTAGAGATTGAAGATACAGGAATTGGAATTAGTGCCAGCGATCGCGCCAGTCTCTTTACTCGTTTTCGTCAAGGTCATCACAAACGCTCGGGAAGTGGGTTAGGCTTACATCTGTGCCAGCGAATTGTCGATGCTCATCAGGGTAAAATTGAGGTGATTTCAGAAGTCGGTCGAGGCAGCCTATTTCGGATTAAATTACCGCTGGAGATGCCTGGGACTTGCCGATAATTGCGCCTGAGATTGGCGAGTTACGACGTAATCTCGCATTTGTTGAGCATTGCGATAGTCTTCTTGGCGTTCGAGTTGGCGATAGAGTTCAACGGCGGTGGCTAAGTCGGCGATCGCCGCATCATAATCTTGATATAAATACTGAGTCCAACCCCGTAACTCAAGCAGTTCGGGGTTATTTCCTCGGGCCAACTCAATCGCTTTATCAAAGGCAAAAATAGCATTATGATAATCTCCCACCGCCGCCGCATCTCGTCCGACAATTTCCCAATCTTCGGCAGTATTTAAGTGGTCAGGAATCGACTGTTGCTCATAGTCTGGCGGCGTAAATACGCCCTCAGAGTTACCCAACGCCGCCTGTCCACCGAGGCTCAACGAGGCGGCGATCGCACCCACCACAGCCACTCGAATGAGTTGGTTTTGTCTAAACATAAAACGTACCTAATTATCATCAATAGTTCTCACTCTGAACCCTTAACAATGACCATTCAGAGAAAATTAAACTAATTTGATCCTAATTAAAACCGCTCCTAAACCCATCTATCCCCAGAAAGGAATCTCACTCTACCCAGAGAAAGACTTATGCAAATTATTAATGATTAGTCCCCCGTTGCAGAATCGCATGAGTGACAATCGGGGCGCCAATCATCGCCATCACCGCATTCAACGGCAAAACAATATCCTGACCTGGAACCTGCGCCATCCAATCCGCCAACAACGCCAACATCGCCCCCAACAGCATCACCGCCGGGAGTAACCGCAACACATTGGACGTATTCCACAGAGAACGAGCCAAATGAGGCACTGCAACCCCCAAAAAAGCAATTGGGCCACAAAACGCCGTCACCGTTCCCGCCAAAATCGCCGTACTCAGCAGCGTCAGCAACTGCACCCGTTGCAGCCGTAACCCCAACCCAATCGCCGTCATATCCCCCAACAGCAACAAATTCAGAGACTTCGCCAACCCAGCCGCCAACAGCAACCCCAGCAGCACCATTCCCACAAAAAGCGTCATCCGTTGCCAAGGAATCCCCGCAAAACTGCCAAACGTCCAAGTCAAATAAGCTTGAATCCGCTCCCGAGAACTAAAATGCAGCAAAATCGTCACCAGAGCGTTCACCCCATAGCCAAACATCAACCCCAACAACAGCAACCGTTCCCGACTGCGAACCCTCCGGGCCATCAGCATCACCAATCCCAACACCACCGCCGCACCCAAACTAGCCGCCAGCACCCGACTCCAGGGGCCAACCTGGCCCAGCAACACCACCAGAGCCACCCCCAAACTGGCTCCCGAACTAATCCCCAAAACAAACGGCCCCGCCAGAGGATTCCCAAACAGCACCTGCATTTGCAACCCCGACACCGACAACGCCACCCCCGCCACCATCGCCGTCACCGCTTTCGGGAGGCGAAAGGTCATGACAATGGTGGCCCAAGTGGGGTCTTGAGGCGGTTGTCCCCAGAAAATTCGCAGCATTTCCCCCGCTGGAATCTCCACCGACCCCACCGCCAAACTGACATAAAGAATGAGCAAAAACAGAAGGACAACGCCCCAACTAATTCCGACTCGTCGTCCAAAGCTCACAACAGTATTATCTCCAGAATAAACAGCACCTAACCAGGATGAGAACGAATCACCTCAGTCTGATAAGTTCCATCCTCAAACAAACTTAAACCCCGAAATCCCGGATAGGCTTCCTCCTCACTCGCCCCCTCCCGTAGCACCTGTTTACAAGTCGAAGGAGTTCCACAAAAATGAATGCCGTGATGCTCTTGGTCAAACTCTAAATGGACATGACCAAAGAGGACAAGTTTCACCTGAGGAAAGCCAGTCAAACAGTTGAGAAATTCTTGAGAATTTTGCAAACCAATAGTATCGAGCCAATCAAGTCCCATCGGAATAGGATGATGATGTAACACCACCACCGTCGGCTGAGAACAAGCCGTTAAGGATTGCTCTAACGCCTGAAGTTGAGCCTCACTAAAATAGCCTTCTCCCGATTCCGCAGTCTCTAACGTAGAGTCCAGGAGTAGAACCTGCCAACCTTGACCTTGAACAACCTTATCCGCGAGAAAGGGTGAGTCTTTAAATTCCCGATTTAAGATATCGACGTCATCGTGATTTCCGGGAATATAGTAAGTTGGCAAATTGAGAGGCGCAATTCGTTCAATCAGATGTTGATAGGCTTGGGGTTCTCCCCGATGGGTTAAATCTCCCGTAAGCAGCAGAACATCAGGCTTCCAGGTTATGACTTCTGTGACGACATCCCCGAGGGAGTCCCACGTCACTAAACCTCGCATCGCAGTGTTGCGGTCAGCAAAGAGATGAGTATCGGTGATTTGAGCAATTTTGAGAACCATAAGACTATTCGAGCTTTTGATAATAGGTTTTTTCTGCATCTGGGAGCAGATTTGGGTGAAAAATCTGAATCAAATCGGCTAAAATTAGGTTAGGGTAGAGAATCCCCATTTCCCAATAGTCATTGCCGCCAAATTCGTTGACTCGTTTACTATTATTATAGATGCGATCGCCCTGCCAAGCCGCAAAATTTCCATAGCGTGGGTCATCCTCAATCACATCAGCCCGAGTTCGCCAATTACTATTGACATTTACCCAGAAATCTGCATCTCTTGCCCGCTGATAGACCACCTCAAAATCCAGAGGAACCGTCCATTGACTGTCCAGGTCATCCCAGAGATAATCCGCCCCCGCATCCCGCAAAAACTGGGCTGCATAACTATTAGCACCTGGAACATACCAAGTATTCGTTGAACTAAACCCCGTAAACACCGTTGGCCGAGACGTATCATCAGCAATCGCCGCCGCCACCCGTTGACTCAACTCCTGATAATCAGCACGAATCTCCTCAAACACCTCTTTTGCTTTTCCCTCTTGATTGAGAAACAACGCCGTAAACTTCAGCCATTCCGACCGTCCCAGAGGAGACATTTCCAAATACTCCGAATTCAGCACAACCCGTAAACCCGCATTCTCCAACATCAGCACCGTATCCGAACTTGACCCCCCCGCATCAAAAGTCATCACGATATCAGGATTAAGACTCAAAATCGCCTCAACATTAACCACCTGATTGCGGCTCACATCGCGAATCTTTTGCTGTTTCACTCGTTCTATGACAGCAGGAGTTTGAGTAATCTGAGTATCACTCATTCCCACCAAGCGATTAACCCGGTCTAGCGCCGCAAAATGGGGTAAATAAGTCGTCGATAACACCACCACCGACGGCACCGGAACCTCAACCACCGTAGCCTCACCGATATCATCAGGAATGGGGGTTCCACATTGAACTAAAACATACTCAACGGGGTCATTCGCCTCAGGATGAGGAGAAGCGAGCGTAACTCGTTTATAGTGACCGTGATAGTCCACCTCAAACCCCGTCGCAAACTCCACCTGAACCTTATCCGGGAAATAATCCCGACTGGGGTCAAACTCCTGCACACAATCAGGAGAAAGCGGACGTTGCACCACCGGAGAAACTGAGTTTTGAACACAAGCATTCAGACCCAATCCAAGGAGAAATAGCACCGGAGTAATTCGCAGAGATAGTCGCATCAACAAATCCTATTTTAATTCAACAAATCCTGTCGGGGCGAACCCTTGTGGTCGGCCAGGATATTTCGGAAATTATCCGACCCATTTAATCACCAATATATTGAATGTAACGTCACGATTTTTTCCTGAGTCCCAGATGCGTTCCGGCAGTTCCAACATTTTGCTATCATTCAATCCACCTAACTCGCCGGAACACATCCTACCGACCCAGGCAACCACAAGGGATGGCCCCTACGTGATTAACCTCACGACTGCGGAGGATATAAATGCTCTTGAACAGGCGTTCCTTGCACTAAATGTTCAGACACAATCCGACGCGCCACCTCCGGTTTCACACGACTGTACCAAGTCCTATCTCCCGAATAAAAAACAATCGGTCCCAACTGACAGACTTCCAAACATCCCGCCGTGCGAACCGTCACATCCAATCCCGCCTCCTCCACAGCAGATTCCAACGCCTCAAACACCGGTTCCCACTTGCGAGACGGATTACAGCGACTCGACCGACAAACCGCCAAATAGGGACGTTTTAGGGGATTTTCCTCAAAGGGAATCGGCCGTTCTCCCAAGATATAAATTGAGCGCAACTCATCATAAAGCGCCAACTTTTCTAACAAGGGTTTTCCTTCCGGGAGAACATCCTCATCCTCCCCCAGCAAGGGATTGGGTAAAAACAGATTCATCATCCGTTCTCCCTCCCCATTCCAAAACTGAATCCCCCAACTTCTCGGCTGGCCCGCTTCATTCAAACGCCGATAGAACGCACCCCGACTTAAACGCCGCTGTTGTCGTAACTCTGGGGGAGTTTTGCAATGGGGACCTCCCAGATGCTCTTCTAAACAGAGATGTAAATGCCAACCTTCTGTCACAACCGTTAAATAACCGTCATACAATAAACAGGTTTTGGGAGGCGCCGTCAGTTCCAATTCCAGGACACTTCCCTGAACCACATGACCTACGCCAATTTCCGACCAATGGTTTTGAAACAGGTCATATAACAGGGGACCCGTGACATCACTAGAAATGGGGAAATCTTCATATTCTAGGGTTCCTCCTTGCGGGGTGGGTTCTGTGGTTTTGCGGTTGAGAGGGGCAAGCCAAGGCTGAAAGTTTGTCATGATACAATAGGTAAATAACTCTGTTTCTCTTGTAGCATACTCTTAGAAGCTATAACGAATCCCCCCTTGAACACTTCGACTTAACCCGGGAAAGCCGGGAAAGACTTCATAGCGTTCATCAAAGATATTATTTACACTGGCATTGAGACGTAAATTGTCGGTAATGGGGGCTTGTAACTTGAGGTCTAATGTGGTGTAGCCTGGTAGGCTTTCGCTGTTGGTGTTATTGACAAAAAAGTTGCTGAGATTGCGTAGGAGTAATCCGGCATACCAGCCATTGGGGGTGGCGTAGGCGACTCCGATATTAAACACATCGGCATCCCGTAAACTGAGGCGATTGCCTTCTACAGCGTCGTTGGTATCTTGCAAGATTTGGGTATTATTTAAGGTGAGGTTGGCAAAGGCGAAGACATTGGGAGCCAGTTGCAGGTCTAAGGCGGCTTCTACCCCTAAGGCTTCCACTTTGCCGATGTTAACATTGGTGCTGGGGTCGCCAAATTGAAAGGCAATCAGTTCTGAAATTTGGTTGGCAAAGAGAGTCAGACGAAATAAACCGATGTCGCCGAGTTGTTGGTCGATGCCGAGGTCAAAACTGTTGCCTCGTTCCGGTCGTAGATTGGGATTACCGGCGACGGAAAAGGCGGCGAGTCCTTCGAGTTGAGACATGAGGGGAGATTTAAAACTTCTGGCATAATTGGCGCGGAGTGCTGTGCTATCGCTGAGGTTCCAAAGGACACCGACAGCGGGAGAGGTGAAAGAGCCATTTTCGAGGCTATTAAATTCTTGGCGCAGACCCAAGTTTAGACTGAGATTATCGGCAAGGTTGACCTCATAGCGAGCAAACGCGGCGCCATTGTCGATGCGACTGTTGTAGTTTTCCGTACTTTGGCCTGTGGAGATGTTAACGGTTCTATTTTCTGAAGAAATGGTGCGAAAGTCGATGCCGTAGGTGAGGGTTTGGTTATCGGTGAATTGCCAGTTATGTTGAACTTGCACGCCGAAACTGTTGCGGTCAAGGTTGCTACGGCTGCTTTCGGGGTCGCGGAAGGTGGAGTCGAGGATATCGGTATAGATGCGGGCCGTGAGGTTGGAGGTATCCTCGGGGTTGAGTTGGGATTCCCAGAGGAGGTCGAGTAGCCAGTCTTCGGTGTATTGTCTGGCTTGGGGACTGAGGCGGTTAAATTCTCCCAGGCTTCCGGCTGCGGTGGGAACGCCGCCGGGAACGCCGATGTCTCGGCTGAGGTAGAGGCCGGAGAAGGTCAGACGGTTGCGATCGCCCAAATCGGCGGCTAGAGTGAGGTTGAGATTGTTATAGTTGGCCTCGGCATTGTCCCGAGTTCCCGAAACATCGACGGTTTCCAGGTCAAAGGGAAAGTCATTGCGGGAGAAGGTGCGGTTATAGCCAATCACCCAGCCGAAGTCTCCGGCGGTTCCCCGACTTTGAATCACTTGTTGGTTGTAGCCAAAACTCCCCACTTCGCTTGCGATAACCACTTCCGGTTCCTCCGTGGGGGATTGGCTGACGATGTTGAGGGTTCCGCCGACGGCGCTAGACCCGTAGAGGGTGGAACTTCCCCCAGGGAGGACTTCCAGGCGTTCGACAAAGTTGGTGGTGAAGGAGGAGAGGTCAAAGCCTCCAGAAGACCCCAGGTCATTGATGGGTCGTCCGTTGAGAAGAATGAGGGTTTGGGAGGAGTTTCCGCCGCGCATAAATTGGGAACTGACGGACCCGAGTTGACCGCCACTGGTTCCATCGCTGAGGATTCCGGGGACGAATCGCAGTGCATCTTGGACGGTGGTGGCCCCTTGAACGTCGATTTGTTCGCGGGGAATGATATAGATGGGACGGGAGGAATCCCGTAGGGGTCGGTTTTGGCGAAAGGGGCCAAAAACGGGTTGGCGCAGGATGCGTTGAATGAAGATTTCGACTTCTTCAATGTCGTCCTCTGTGGGGTCATCGCCGGTGGGGGGATTATCGTTGGGGTCTGGGTTGGCGAGACTGGGACTGACGAGGAGTAGGAGAAATAGGAGGGAGAGGGGAAGGGATTTCATGATTTTTGGCATCGCGAAGGAGTCGCCAATTTCAACTTAGGGAATTGGCGGGTTTAAATTGGCATGAAAGGTTAATCTCGACGGTTGAGAAAACCGCGAGATTGGGGAATATGGCTAACAAAAACTGACTCCCATTTTAGGAGCGTTGATGATGCTAATTTGGGAGAGTTTGAGAATGCTAAAAACTCCCGAAAACGTTGCCTAGAGCGCCTGTAGCGAGGGCGGGTGGGCAGTTTTGGGAGTGATGGGGGTTGGGAAACCCGGAGAATTTAAGCGGAAATTAAGTCTTGTCATAGGAACCATCATCTGTAACTCGCAGATGTTTGAGGTGGAGTTTGGCGACTCGGCGGGCATCCTGACTTAGAGCGTTTTGGCTCCTTACAGTTGCGGTACAGCGCCGGATTTACACCGGACTTTCCCCGTTTCCTCTGATGGCTGCTCCCCATCAGAACCGAATTTCAGCACTGTAGCATAGATGGGGAAATTGGGCAAGTAGGGGCGAACCCTTGCGGTCGCCCTAGGAGCGAACCCTTGTGGTCGCCCTCTAATTTTGCTCGATGAGGTCTGATGCGATCGCATTTTGAGCCACAATCACCCCCTGGCGTTCAAAAAGAATCACCCCGATTTCTAGGTGGGTGTTCGCGTATTTGTGGACGTAGGCTTGGGCATTTTGGCTGATGCGATCGCACAAATCCTTAAACACAGTTTCAGCTAAGTTTTCTTGGTCTAAAAACTGATGCGCCTCAGCCATGGTTCGACAATCTAAAACCTCACGAATTAGCTTGACATTATCAGTGTAGCGTGCTAAAAAAGCCGCAAGAATTTCCAATTTTCCATCGGCAATATGGCTCGATGTATTAAAAATCTTACCCGCCAATTTGACGAGTTTTCCATGATAGCCCAGAAGTAACACCGACCGCACCTCATGGAGTCCCGCTTCGACGAGTAACGCCCCCAACCAATTACCCACTTGCACAATTCTCGCCTTGGGAAGATTCAGTCGTTCAGCCACTTGTAAGCCATTGCTACCAATACAAAACACCAGGTCTTTTTCTGAGGAACTTTTGTCCTGAAGTTGAGTTTTGGCCGTTTCCAAACTTTCAATCGCCGTATGAGGTTGGGCAATACCATGAGTTCCCAGGAGAGATAACCCCTCTAAAACTCCAAAGGCTTCGTTAGAGGTTCGTTTTGCAAGCTGTCGTCCTTCGGGGAGAATAATCACCACGCGCAGGGTTTTTCCTGAGGGAATCAACTCGAAGAGATTAGCTTCAGCTAAACGACGCGCATAGTTATAAATGGCGGCTTGTCCTTCCTGGGTTCTGCCAATTCCTTCACCCCCGACTAAGGAGAGAGATTCACCCGAAAAAGGGTCTAGGCTAACATCGGCCCAAATGGGAGTATTTCGGGTTAAATCGAGGTTTGCACCGGGGTCACTGCGGGTAATGGCTAAGGCGCGATTTTGGTCGAGACAGGCGACTTGTTCGATGGGGATTTCGGCGCAATCGGGGAGGAGGTTGAGTTGGACGGTTTGGGGAGATTGGCGCTGTTGCAGATGCAGTAAGGCGGCTTTGGCGGCTGCAATGGCGAAGACTGGGAGGGTGTAACCGGAATTTTGCATGATATGTGATGGAATATATAGATTTAAACCTTTTCAACGATGTTTGATGAGTTTCGTTGGGAGTCCAGAGTCTCTCGTTTGGAGTCACACTAAAGTTATCCCAATTTTGCCGCAACTCTACGAGACACAACAGCCAATCTTCTAGAACTCCACTTCGGGTATCGACATGTTGAATGCTCTGAATAACTGGATAACCTGCCTGGTGACAGTAGAAACCCTCTGTAAAACACCAATTTCTTTTTAATTTCGCCTGTTTACCGTGGTTTTAGTTAAAATTTATAAATTTTAACTAAAAATTTGACGTCATAGCTGAATTTAGCTGCCATATGCAAATTTACATAGCACACCAAAATAAAAATTTGACAAATCGAGTTTCATGTGAGAATATGTTCGGCAGTTAACTTATAGGCGACAATAAGGGAGAGCATGGCTACATAAAGGGTGTTCACCAAATGAACTATACACATGTCTTCCGTGAGGAAAATCCCAGACAATAATTGTTGTTGTCGTCATCAACCTACCTCCGAAAAAAATAGACTCGTGACATCCTTTGTATCGATGCGAGTAATTATTCTTTATCCTAAAATAAAAGATTTAGTTTGTTTTAGGATAAATTAAATTTAAAAGCCAACGTAACTTTGGGTTTAATTCATGGTTTCTTTGCTAGAGCTAGACAGGGTAACTTTTGGTTATAAAGCTGACAACACTCTCTTAAAGCACGTATCGCTAAACTTGAGACAGGGTGAGTCAGTGGGAATTGTGGGTGACAATGGAAGTGGCAAATCAACGATCATTAAACTTTTACTTGGACTACATCATCCCATAGACGGAGGTGTAAAGCTTTTTAATGAAGAAGTAACCTGGAACAACCACTATCCTGGTTTGTCTTATATTGGTGATCCGTCATACAATCCGGGTGAATTGGGATTGCCAACAGGTTTTTTAGTATCCGAGGTCATGGATACATTCAAGCTAATATGGGAGACAAATGGAATCTCTTGTTCTGATTCTTTGGAAGATTGTCTTGAAATACAATCTTTTCGTAATACTAGGGTTAGCCAGTTGTCAAAGGGACAGCGCATGAGGCTTATGGCTTTTTTGGCATTATCAAAACCAACTGACTTGCTTCTGGCAGACGAGGCAACCGAAGGACTAGATAGAGATGGTAAATCTGCCGTGCTTTCAGCAGTTCAAGAGGCAGCAAGAAAGCAAAAGTTTGGAATTTTGTGGATTTCCCATCGGCGTGACGAGGTTGCTTTGATTGCCCAAAAGGTTTATGAGTTAAAAAATGGTAGTTTGAAGCAACAGAAGATGACAAGATTCAATTGTCAAATTACTACTAATCATGGTTCTAGCAAAGGTGAAAATAAATCTCAAAATCGCAAGCTTTGTAGGGAAGGAGTTTTTCAAGCTTTAGGTGAAATTTTGACGGATGCGTCAGTCTTAGATTTTACGATACAGGGGGGACAGGATCTTGAAGAATAAGTCTGATTACTTCTTGTCTCATTAAAGTTGTTTACGTCACTCTATTATGTCATTTTCGAGAATTTTTGTTTTATCTAAAACATTTTTTGTTAAGCTAGGTAGCCCCCTTGTATTTCTTGTACCATTAATTATCTTGCTGATAGGTTTTATTATTGTATTTCCATTAAGTTGGAACGGTGAAAATTTAACTTTTCTATCAACACCTATAGATGCTTATCTGGGATCAAGAGATAAGGTTTTTATGGACTTGATACACGAATTGCTGTCATGGGGATGGATGTTACTAAGTCTCTACTGGGTATTCGTTCTGTTTATTCCTTTAAGTCATAGTTTTTTAGTAAGTGAATTATTATGGATTCGTTTAACCCCTTGTCTGCCAATTGAGGTTGCTGCTGCTAGAGTTCTAGCTGTAATTATATATGGAGCAGCTTTTAGCTTGATCTCAGTGATTTGGACGATAATGGTCTGTGTTATCAAACAAGTTTCATGGTCAAGTATCCTCCTCTTAGATTCATTTGGAATATTTTCTTGTATTGTATTATCTGGTGGACTTGTAGTAGGAGCTAGCGGTTTGGGTATAAACAGTTCTTCTCGGAGGTCTTTAGCGACTATGATTTCTGTTATTGCAGCGTTAGTTCCGAGTCTTTTACGTCTTATAAATTCATCGTTATCGGATATTTTAGGTGATTACTCTAAGTTTTTTCCTCATGCAACTCCTTTTTCTGTATTCTATACAGACACTGCATTTCACCTTGCATCAGCCTTGTTAGTGGGATGCTCGCTATTAATTTTTCATGTTGTTTACTCAAGTGCATATAGTACTATTTTGTGCGAAAATAGCTTTGAGAAAAAATTAGGAGATAAAAAATGATACTAAAAAATAGTCATCAACTTTTGAAGAAACTGTTTGTCCTGATTCTAGCATTGAATATATTTTTGGTCGGATGTGGACCCATCTCTCCACAAATTTGGACTTTGCTGGCAGAGATAGGAGCTGGATTAACTGAAACGGTAGTTGGACAGGTTTTAGAAAAAGCGATAAATCAGATGTTTCTGAAGTTAGGCAATGGTATTATTGTTGACGAATCCAATCCTTTAAAGGGAACCTACTACAAGCCAATTCGTGCTAACATAAGCACAAACTATTGCAAAATGTCTTACACTCTCAAACCACCAATTCACGTAACCCGCAAAAGTCTATCCTCACATTGGAAGCCCTCTCGAGAAGACCAAAATAAACTTGAATATGCAAAACGACTATGTTCTTAAAATAATCCAAAAAACTGTTGTGGCTTTCATGTGAAATAGGAAGACACAAAAAAGTAGCAAATTTTCTTGTTTTTTTATCAAAATATCAAAATTAGGAGTAAAAAAATGAAATATGCCATTTATAAAGGGTCGGCAGCCTTGATTTCTGTTATAAGCTTCCTTTTACTATTATTTAGTTTGATTAAGCTTAGCCGGTTTAGCAATGGTGAAGTTTCAGGCTCTATTGAGACTGATTTGCCAGGAGTATCCATTGAAGACCCTGGTTTTTTTACAACCTATGCCGATGCTCAATTTTTAGCGATTGTGTCAGTTCTATTGTTTCTTATAAGCACTCTGTTGGTGATTGTTTTTTGGAACAAGACGACCACTCATTTTCCGAAACCCCGCAATCAGAAAATATCATCGGCATCCCCGGCTGATAGATACTCCGATCAGGACGACGACGGTAGTGACAATGATGACGGGAATGAGGGTAACAATAATGATCAAGGCAAATAGTCGGTTAACGGTAAGGGTAAGATTTGGGGAAATGTCTTTAATTCCTGGTATTTAGTTCCCAAGGTTTCAACCGGTGAGGCCAACTAAAAAATTGTAGGGGCGGAAATTTTTTCGCCCCCACAGCAACGGATATAATCAGCAATAAATTTTACTTATAACCCTAAAACTAGAAGATTTCTTAAACTAAGCAAGTGTCAAGCTTATGACTTTATGAACTTTTAAAATATGCGAAAGCGGTTTTCATTCTGCTTCATTTAATGACTTTATGTTATAACGTTATATCCAGAAAAATAATACTGGTTTAACTGAACATTACATTGTATTTCGTTGTAACCATTTTACAAATTCTTCACGGCCCAGCTCACTCGATGCGATCGCCAAAATCAAACGCTCTTGGTCATCTACGGAGGTGGTAATGTTCACCCTATTCAAAACCAGAAATGTCTCTGTTGCCGCATGTCCGGTACGTTTATTTCCATCTACAAAGGGGTGATTCATAATAATTGAAAATCCTAATGCCGCTGCTTTCTCTAGCAAACTGGGGTACAGTTCTTCAGCATCAAACGTCATTTTAGGCTGGACGATCGCAGACTCTAACAAACCCAAATTTCGGATTCCCAATCCTCCACCCGATTGCTCAATAATTCTACGATGCAGCGTTAAGACTTCAACTAGGCTCAAATAGCGAATCATGCCAGACGCCGATATAACTCAGCATTTTTTGCCAGCACATAGTCCGCTGCATTGTCAAAATCATCTTCTTGCAAACTTAGCCAATCCTCTAAGCTGGCCTTCAACAGCACGTCAGTCGCAATCCCATGAGCCGTTGCTAACCTCTCTAGCTTTTGGAATTGGCTATCTGACAAATCAATCGTGATAGAAGCCACAGCAATCACTCTCCTATTGTATCTGGCTTAAGCTTAACATTCACCCGTTTGAGACGATGGGGGACGAAAGACATGATGATGTTGACTATTATATAACCGCGATCGCCCCTCGGTAGTCGCCCCCAACGCCGGACTCACCACATATAACACCGTCCGTTTGAACCCCAATCTCTCCGTCATCGCAGCCATATCCGCCACTGTCCCGAGTTCTACTAACTCATCCTCCCAACCCAAGCGATAACACAAGGCCATTGGCGTTTCTGGAGGATAATGTTGTAAAAGCTGAGCTTGAGCCTTGCCAATCTGACCCGCACTGAGATAGAGACATAGAGAGGCGCGATGACGGGCCAAACTGGCTAAATCCTCACGACTGGGAACCTGGGTGCGTCCCTGGGTGCGGGTGAGGATGATAGTTTGGACGAGATTGGGAACCGTCAGTTCGGTTTGCAAGCGGGCCGCCGCTGCTTGGAAGGCGCTGACTCCAGGAACAATCTCGAAGGGAATCTTGTCCTTGATGAGATAGACAACCAACTCATGAACTGCACCATAGAGACTGGGGTCCCCATCTTGCAGTCGCACTACAGTTTTACCGGCTTGAACATCCTGCAACAGCCGAGACACCCAAACCTCTAACGTCTCACCTCGGGTGTCAATCTGTTCACTGTCAGGCCGACAATGCTGTAACATGGCCGGAGGAACCAGGGAACCGGCGTAGAAGACCACATCAGCTTGGGCCAGGCGTTGCTGTCCCCGCAGGGTAATCAGGTCAGGGTCTCCGGGACCTGCACCGATGATAGTGACTTGAGCAGCGGTCGACATGGGAGAGTTGTTGGGATAGGCGTCTCCCTAAGTATTCATGAATCTGCTTGATTTTAGCAAGTTTCCCGAAATTCCCAACTCAAATTATTTTCCAAATAGAGAGAGGACAATTCTAAAATTGTCCTCTTCGGGAATGCACCTGAAATAAATTGTTGTTGAGATCGCCATTATCTGTACCGAAACCGCCTCCTGTTACGATTTCAAACCCACTAGCGACCACATCAGATCTACCGCAAGAATATCAGTTACGGATTTTAACACTTGCCGAGATTCTTGCTGGTAGATTTCATGGGCGTAACGCTTACGGTCATCCTGCGTCACGTTGTCGTTGTTAAGGTGAACAACCTGTTGCTTATCCATCGAGATCGCCTTTGAAGTGGTCTATACTCTCTATTACTAGGATGGCAGTTTTTATCAGGATTGTTGCGATCGCCATAGGACAGAAATGCGATCGGCATCAACGGGTTTAGCGATCGCGATCGCCCCGGCTCTCACGGCCCCCCAAAACGGCGATCGCCACCCCAGTCAAAACCACGACTCCTCCTAAAAACACATCTGATCCCGGCACCTCTCCAAACAGCAAAAATCCTAAGAAACTGGCCGAAATCGGTTCCAACAAAACCGCCAACGTCACCCAAGTTGGAGACAGCCAACGCAAGGCCCAATTGAGGCTCGTATGTCCCAACAACTGAGGAAACAGCCCCATCAGCAACAAATAGCCGTAAAACAGCGGCGGATAGCCCCCATAGCCTTCTCCTAGAAGCCAGGGAAGCGGTAATAACACCAACGCCGCCACCGTATAGGTAATCGTCACATAATTGCCTAAATCCAGCCCCTGCTGCTGAATCCTGCGCCCCAACAGCAGATGAATACTGACAATCCAAGCCCCCAACAGGGCTAACCCATTTCCCAACAGCGGTTGACTCCCCGGAACGGCGATCGCCATCTCTCCTGACGCCACCAACACCCCGCCACTCAACGCCAGAACCATTCCCAACCAAGTCCGCCGCGATAACCTCTCCCCCAACACAATTGCGGAGAACAACGCCACCCACAACGGCGTGGTCGTGACCAGGGTGGTTGACGCAGCAATGGAGGTATACGACAGAGAACTAATCCAAGCCGCGAAATGCAAGGCCAGAAACAGCCCCGACAAGGCCGCCCCCGCCATTTGCCCGCCGCTCACCCGACCGGGCATCTTGCGCCAGTTTCCAGATAGCAGCAGCGCCGCCACAGTCATCCGAGATGCCGCCACAATCAGACTAAACGCGAGGCCACCCTCCCCTCGCAACTTCAGGGCTAAACGGACCCAAATTGAGCCGGTGGAGACCGCGAGAACTCCCAACAGCACAATCACGATGACGCGCCAGAGGGCCGGCCCCCCGTCGCCCTCAAGCTGGGCCATGATCGGCGTTCCGGGCTTGTCTCGATTGAAAAATCCCATTTAAGCTAGAGAGACAGTGTTTATCAATTCTCAAAATCTTGCTATGAGTGACCCCATTACCCCCGCCGTCAGCGATCGCATCTGTAAACACATGAACGACGACCACGCTAGTGCCGTTCTAACCTATGCCCAAGTTTACGGCGATCGCCGCGATGCCGAATCAGCCCAAATGCAAGCCATCGATCCCCAAGGGATGGACTTAACCGTTCACGTCAATGGCGAAGCCGTCAGCCTGCGGATTCCCTTCGATCACCCCTTGCAAGACTCCGAAGATGCCCATCAAACCCTAATTGCCATGATTAAACAAGCCCGTTCCGCCTCCCAACAGGCCTAACCTGTGAACTCGGCTTAATCCGTATCTTGTCGTCCATACATCGCCGCCGCCTCCCCCGTCAGCCAGGCCCACATCCGCTCACCGTAGCAAAAATGCCACCATTCCTGGGGATGCTGGGCAAACCCCACTTGACGCATCACCTCCGCCAACAGTTGGCGATGATGATGATAGCCTTGTTCGGGATCAGCGGTGGCGCTGGCAAAATAGTCAGGATGCGATCGCCGGGAAATCTCATCAATCGGAGATCCCATATTCACCACCTGATTGGTTGCATTCACCAGAGTTAAATCTACCGCCCCTCCCGTCGCATGGGGGGGCGGGTCTTCGGGATCATGACTGGGAGCCGCCCAAAACTGGTACACTTGTTCGAGCAGTTCCTGCCGTTGTGAATCCGAGAGGCGACGGGGGTTTAAGCCCCGTTCTTCAGCTAAATCCGCCAAAGCCTGATCCACCATAAACTGTTGCACCGCCACGGGACGAAAGGCATCAAAAATTCGCAATCGCCAGCCTCTATGGCTCGTTTGTAGGATGTCTTGGGCCTCAAGCAGTCGTTCGAGAACACTCTCGCGTAAACAAAAGGGACTGCGATCGCCGTAGGGTGCGCCCAATTCTCGATAGGGATGGGGAGATTCTAAGGAAAACAAACCATCGGGGATGGGAACGAGTCGTTCACCACACTCTTGGATGGGGATTTTTTGATAGGGTTTCATCATAGTGGGTTGGTAACAGTTAAGATTTAATCCTGAGTCCAAAAAATAGAAAAAACTCAAGTTTGGTTTTGATTTTTTAGGAGCAAACGAAAATTCGCTCTCGGGTAAAGACTTTAACCGGGACTAAATTTCCCTAATGACCCTAACTCCTAACCCTTGATTCTAAAAGCCAGAAAACCTTGATACATCTTTCGCGATATGTCGTCAAATCTCATGTCAGCAAATCCTCCAATTAAAGCCCTCGCACAATCCCTGGCTGGCATTTTTGATAATCAACGTCAAGCCCAAGAGACCCCAACCTGGTTTGTCCCCACTCGACTTTGGCAGTATCCCCTCGTGCAACAGATTGATGGGTATTATGCCATGTTTGTCGAACAAGCCCCTCTCCTGACCCCAGAACAGCCCTATCGACAACGCTTGCTGCTGTTATCAGGCCATCATGATAGCGATCTCGAGATCATCTATCGAGCCTTTCGCGATCCAGCGGCGATCGCCGGAGCCGCCCAAACCCCCGAACGTCTGGCCAGCATTACCTCCGAGGATTTACTTGAACTTCCCGGCTGTTGCTTACAGGTCATCCAACAGGGCGATCGCTTCATCGCCAATCCTCCCGAGGGGGCCAAATGTTGCTTCGACTACCAAGGAAAAACCCGCCAAGTCGAACTCGGCTTTGATTTAACTCCAGACTGTCTTTATAGTCGCGATCGCGGCGTTGATCCAGACAGCGGAAACGGACTCTGGGGCGCACTCATGGGCGCTTATGAATATCGCAAACATCAACCGTTTCCTCTCCCCAAAACTTGGTAGAATACCGAATCAAACTCGGAGTCAAACTCGGACAACTCGACCCTAAACCTTTCCCCCTAACCCATCCCCCCTTTTTGCTAAACTAAAACCGTTTGCTATCCCAATATCCCTTAATGAGCAGCTACTTTCGCCCCGCCGTCGATGCCATGCAGGGTTACATCCCTGGGGAACAGCCGAAACCTGGAACCCGCATCCTCAAACTCAACACCAACGAAAACCCCTATCCGCCCTCCCCAGAAGCCATGGCCCTGCTGCGGAACTTTGACGGAGAGTTGCTGCGACGTTATCCTCATCCTTACGCGAATCCCTTTCGTGAGGCGATCGCCGAAGTTCTCAACCTCCCCCTCGACTGGATTATCGTCGGTAACGGGAGCGATGAAATCCTCAACCTGTTAATTCGGGCCTGCGCCGAAGGAGACACTCGCCGCGTCGTCTATCCCACCCCCACCTACGTTCTCTACAAAACCCTCGCCGCTATTCAACCCGCAACGGTGTTGGAAATTCCCTATGGCGAGAACTATCAGCTTCCCATCGATGCCCTCCTCGACGCACAAGGGGCTGTTACCTTCATTGCCTCCCCCAATAGTCCTTCGGGTCATTTAGTCTCAAACGACGACCTTCGTCGCCTCGCTAAAGGGCTGTCTGGGGTCTTAGTGGTGGACGAGGCCTATATTGATTTCGCCGACGGCACAGCCCTACCTCTCGTGAGCGAGTTCGAGAACGTCATCGTCACCCGAACCCTCTCGAAAGGCTATTCCTTAGCAGGATTACGACTCGGGTTTGGCATTGCCCAACCGGGGGTATTGAGTGGACTGTTCAAAGTCAAAGATAGCTATAACATCGATGCGATCGCCGCCCTCATGGGGGCCGCTGCGATACGAGATCAGGCCTACAAAAACCACTGCGCTGAACGCGTCAAACAGTCCCGCCATCAATTAAGCCAACAGTTGCAAGGGTTAGGCTTCAAAGTGCCACCGTCGCAAACCAATTTTGTGTTGGTGACTCCCCCTCGGGAGAACGCTGAGGAGATCTATCTGGCCCTCAAGGCCCGAGGTATTCTCGTGCGCTATTTCAACCATTCGGGCCTAGAGAAACAACTGCGCATCACGGTGGGAACTGAGGAACAAAATCAAACCCTCATCGAAGCTCTCGTGGATTTAATTTAGGTTTCCCCCTCCCCTCCTCGTGTCATGGCTGAAGCCGTGACACGCACCCTCGGCGGCTCTGCCGCCTGGTACGGGAGGCAGAGCCTCCTAGTTGGCATTCCTAGGCAGAGCCTAGGAACGAGGGCGAACGAGGGCGAACGAGGGCAACGAGGGCGAACGAGGGCGACGAGGGCGATACGAGAGTAAGAGAATGTTCTGGTATTTCCTTCTCTTGCCTCTTGCCTCTTGCCATCCCCTCCTGGGAGGGGCCAGGGGTGGGTTCTCCCCTGTTCCCTGTTCCCTGTTCCCTGTTCCCTTCTTTTGCCTCTTGCCTTCTCTCCCCCTACCCATGCCTCGGAAAATGACTAATCTCAGCATAGCCATTAAAGGTGAGCGTATCTTGTCGGGTTTCGAGGCGGTTGAGACGGAGTTTTACACCATCGAGATTGAAGCGATCTAAATCCACCATCCCATTGAGGGCTTCAAGGAGAGCTTGACTGAGTTGTTGACTGTCTTGGCGCAACTCATCAGGAACGGACTCATCAATACATTGAGGATTGGTGAAGTTGATGCGGCGGCGGCGTTCAATTTCTACGGTTGTTTCTAAAACAATCGGAATTTCTGGGCCAGTAGCAATTTGTGCTGTTGCCGTCAATTGAATCCGATTGCCGGGTTTCAGTTTCACCTTGACGTGAGTAAAGGAAACCGGTTTTCCTTGGGTGAGTGATTCTAAACCGGGGAGTTCAAGCTCTTGCAGGCGCTGCGTCACCAAATCGGCCTCAAAGGCTTGATTGATGCCCGCCTCACTCAACACCACCTGGGCGATCGCCTGAGTGGGCTGTTTCAGTTGCAACTGTCCACTTAACACCGAACTAAAATCAATCGAGACACTGTCCGTCTCAAAAGACATCTCTTGCACCGGAAAACGGCGACGAATCACCAGTTCCCGGCCGTTCATCTTGAAGCTATCAATACTCCCTTGTAGCAGTTTACTCGACGGTGAACAGCGAATCTGTACGTCCACGGACTCGCTTTGACTGAAAAGCTGGGCAATAGAGCGACTTGCCACGGTATCGAGCATTTTTGCGCCCCAATCCGTGCCTTCCGTCGTTGGATTTCCGATTAAACTCCCAAACATATCAAGCAATGCGTGTCCGCATATCCTAGAGGCAACTTCTCCATTTGTAACAAAATATGAAGTGGCCTGCAATCATCTGATAGGTAGAGGTAATACGCCACGGGCGATCGCCGAGGTGGCGATCGCGTCAATCCCCTCCTTCCCTGGGGAGATTTACCGCAGGAGATTTACCGCAGGAGATTTACGCAAGCAATCCATACTACACCACCATCAATCTGTCAATAAAAAAGAGCGAAAAAAGGGTCGAGCGGACTCAAAAAACTCAGCGCGTCGGCGTTCAGGAAACTGAGCCGGAACCGCTGCGATCGTTTGATAGAGGCGAGTTCCCACCCAATAGACATGATGTTGATAGATCAAACCATCTTGCCCCTCATACAAGAGAATCCGCCCAGGATAGCCCGACAACGCCACCTGACGATCCTGAACCAGACGCTGACGGATATTGGTTAAAACCCCAGCAATTGCCCCATCAAAGCGAGTTTCCCGAGGAATCACCTCAAAAAAATCAGGAAAATCCGCCACAATCACCCCATACACCTTATCATCCCTCTCTAGTCCCAAAATATACATTTCCAGCGTCCCCAAACTGGTTTCCACCGGCTCGATGCTTTCCCGTAACTGGCCCGGGGGGAAATTCACCTGAAACCCCAACTCTCGATGTTCAAGAGGCTGCCAATCCTCAGGAATCTCAGATTCAACCTCAACGGTATCCTCCTCAACGGTATCCTCAATCTCTTCAGAAATATCTTCAGGGGACTCCTCCCCAGTCGAACCCGCCCGCAGCGGCGGAAACAGAACTCCAGAGATAACCAACAGGCCAGCCAGTCCCCAAAACAACCGCATCCAGCGCCAGCCACCTCCACCTTGCTCAGCTCCCATCACACACACCAGGCCTCATCTAAAAACATCGAAACAGGATTCAGAAGATTTCCCCAACCCTGACGAAGTTTAACAAATTTCATGACCCTAGAGCGGGGAAATCCGCACCGACTTCAGACCGAGAAACACAGTCAACTGTCAAGAAAACTGCGAAAATGTAGAAAAAACGGGTCTGGATTACCGTCGGCTCAACTCCCTCGGGAGACTTCCCAGGGGCGATCGCCAACCCGACCGTTTCCTCCAATCTTGACATGACTTGCCATGGAACGACATTCAGCATTAGCCTCAACTCAGCATCGGATGGCCAAACTCCTCAGTTTTGCCATCACCCTGCTGGTTCTCATCAGCCTTCCCTCAGGAGCGATCGCCCTGACTGATGCGATCGCCCCTCCCTTAGCCCAAACCGCCTCCAACGGCAGTAGTTTCGTCACCGCCGCCGTCAATCGAGTCGGCAACTCCGTCGTCCGCATCGACACCGAGCGAGTCGTCACCCGCAACCTCGATCCCTTCCTCAATGATCCCTTTTTCCAACGCTTTTTCGGCGACGACTTTTTCCCCAGCCCCGCCCCTCGGGAGCAATTGCAACGGGGCCAAGGATCTGGCTTCATCGTTGACGCCACCGGAACCATCCTCACCAACGCCCATGTCGTCAACCGAGCCGATCGCGTCACCGTCCGCCTCAAAGATGGCCGGGACCTAGAGGGCCGCGTCGCTGGCGTCGACACCGTCACCGACTTAGCCGTCATAAAAGTCAATACCGAAGGCAGCGATCTCCCCGTCGCCCCCCTCGGCGATAGTGATACCGTGCAAGTGGGGGATTGGGCCATCGCCGTGGGCAACCCCCTCGGACTCGACAACACCGTCACCCTGGGCATTGTCAGTACCCTCAACCGCTCTAGTGCTCAAGTGGGGATTCCCGATAAACGTCTCGACTTCATCCAAACCGACGCGGCCATCAACCCCGGTAACTCCGGCGGCCCGCTCCTCAATGCTCGCGGCGACGTCATCGGCGTCAATACCGCCATTCGGGCTGACGCTAACGGTATTGGGTTTGCCATTCCCATCAATACTGTCAAAGCCGTCAGCGATCGCCTGGCCCGAGGGGAAAGCATCGCCCATCCCTTCATTGGCATCCAAATGATCAGTCTCACCCCGGACATGGCCCGAGACAACAACCGCGATCCCAACGCCGGCTTTACCATTCCCGAACAAGAAGGTGTCCTCGTGATGCGAGTTCTCGCCGCCAGTCCCGCCGAAGAAGCGGGCCTGCGACGGGGAGACGTGATCACCCAAATCGATCGCCAACCCGTTACCACGGCCGAAGACTTACAGCGACGAGTTGAAGAAAGTCAGGTCGGACAAGTGTTACGGTTGCAAGTGATTCGCGGCGATCGTACCCTTTCCCTACGAGTTCGTACCGGAGAACTCCAAGCCGACGCTCGCTAACCGCCGACTTACCCCTGACGAACCATGCTGATCCCCATCACCCGAGAACGGTTTGAAACCCTAATTCCCCTCACCGCCACCGCCTCTCAATATGCCTACTATTGGGGCAATTGGCAGAACTTAGTCAAACAAATCCTCTTCTCGCTGCTGGGGATCTTCCTCGTCTGGCTGCTCAGCCTCACCCTCCATAGTCAGGGATTGAGTCTATTCTTGGGAATTTTTGCCGGCCTCTATTGGCTTTGGAACCCTGTCGCCAAAGCCAGTTTTCGCAACGCCAAATATCGACGGTATCCCTATAGTGGCTTTTGGCAGGGGGAAATTCTCGATGTTTATGTCACTGAAGAAGTGATTGGCACCGAAGAAACCGCCAACGCCAAGGGGGAACTGGTATTAGTCGAGAACCGCGAACGTCGTTTGAACCTAGAACTCGGCGATGAACGTGGTTTTTTCGCCAAAGTACAGGTTCCCCTACGCCGTCAACATCAATTTATCTCACCAGGACAAACCGTCCACCTACTCGTAATGTCCGAGGATCCCGATTTACGCCGCATTGCCAAACTCTCGGATTTATACATTCCCAATCGTCAAATTTGGGTGAGTGATTATCCCTGGCTACAACGAGAAGCCTTTAAAGATGTCAGTCAACAACTTGGCCGGCGATCGCCCCGCCGCAGCAACAAACCCACTCGTAAACGTCCTTCCTAACTTCATCTTTTGCCCCTAGTCTCGCTTAATTAAGCATGACACACCCGTCTCAAAACAAAACTCATGCGTCAGGCTTTAGTCTCATTACTCAGCGCCTTTCATCCCGAGACGATGATCTTCATGGTTGCACTCTCCTCCCTCTTACAATCCTGTGTATTGCTGGGATTAGGAGTCTCAGTCAAGCAATATAAAGGAGTGCCAATTTACGTTCTAGGAACTGTTTTTTGTGCTTTATCATTTCTGGGTTTTTTAGTACGTGGTATGACCCCGACTCCCTCGCTGATTCGTTTTATTAACAACACTTTATTAGTGAGTGGAAGCCTACTTTACACAATAGGAATCGGTCAATTTCTAGGCAAAAAAATCAAGTATAATTTCTGGCTTTTTCTGTTAACTATCGTTATTATATTCCAGGCTTACTATATCTATTATTTTGACAACTATTTCCTCAGAAATATTACTGTTATTTTACCCATTATTTTAGGCTATGCACTGAGCCTAGCCTACTTTATTCGCTTTGACGAAACTGGCTTTGCGGCAACATCTCGCTGCTTTTCTTTAGTATTAATCGTTGGGATTCTTGTATTTACAACTCGTCTAGTGTTACTCCTAGATGGTCAAACCCAATCTATCTCAGATGTCACAATTGCTAATACATTTACCTTTTTATCTCTTTTTATTGTTGATTTTCTCCGCAACGGTTTCTTTGTTCTGCTGGTGAGCCAACGGATGTACTTTGAGTTAAAAAAAATCTCTGAAATTGACTTTTTAACTGATGTGTATAACCGAGGTGCAGCCGCCAAAAAAATAGAAACTATACTACAAAAAAATACCGGCTTAGAGTTAACCTTGATTTTATTGGATGTTGATTATTTCAAAAAAGTCAATGATGCCTATGGTCATGATGTGGGTGATCTCGCTTTAAAAGATATTTCTCGAATCCTGAAGTTACAGCTACAAAAAAAAGATATAGTAAGCCGTTGGGGTGGAGAAGAATTTTTGCTATTTTTACCCGGTTGTTCAACCTCAGAAGCTCGCGATCGCGCCGAGTCTCTACGTCGGGAGGTTTGTCAACATTCCCTGATTTGTAATGCCATTACAGGGGAAAGAATAAGCTGTACCATTAGTTTAGGAGTCGTGACAACCAGGCAAGGCAACTATAGCCTTGATGAACTACTTAAAGAGGCAGATATCGCTCTCTATGACGCCAAAACCAATGGACGAAACCAAGCGAAATATGTAATGCTATGCCAAGAAACCCTATGATAGAGTTTCTCGTCCTCAATAGCAATTGTCAAAGCCACCCAAATCATTCTTCAAGAGGGCAACCCCAAAAGTAGGGTACACCCAGTGCCAATTGCCCCTACAGTTATCTGTGGCACGAAGGCACGAAAATTGGCATAAAAATAACAAGACAATTATCATAAACAAGACTCATCAGTAAAATCTCACTTTATGAACTTTGACGCCCACACTCTTTTATTTATGCTCGGAATATCCGCCTTATTGCAGGCGATAATTTTAGTTGTTTTAAGACTAGTTTCTAGTCCATATAAAGGCGTTTCCAGCTATACAGTTGGTACAGTTCTAACGTCACTAGGTATTATTTCTATTTTTCCATTTTCACCAAGCAATCAATACTTTTCTATTTTATCTAGCAATATCTTGATATTGTTGGGATCTATTTTTGGCGCCAGAGGCATCGGTGACTTTTTAAATCAAAAACATTCTAAACTGACGTGGTTATCACTGCTAGTGACTGGAATTCTATCGCAGATGTATTTTACGCTGTATATCGATAGTTATGTATGGCGTAACTCAATACTGTCTCTTCTCTATGGAAGTTCATATAGCATCATTATTGTCCCCATAATTTTCGGACAGAATACAAAAAAAACTTCAGCCACAGAAGGGTATTTAGCTATCGTGTTATCTTTGGGGGTGATGACGGTTTTCACTCGCATTCTTTTACTAATAGACAATAAAACTCAAGCTGCATCAGATAAAACCCTAGCTAACTTAGCCATCTTTGTTGCTATTTTTATTTTTGATTTATTACGAAATAACATCTTTCTAATTATGGTTAATCAAAGGATGTATTTTGACCTAAAAAATCGAGCCAGTCGAGATTTTTTGACCCAAGTTTTTAATCGAAGAACAGTTATTGAAGAAACCACAAAATACCTACAGGAATTACCGCAAAATAACCTAGGCTTTGCCTTAATTTTATTAGACATTGATTATTTCAAAAAAATCAATGATTGTTATGGACATCATATCGGAGACTTAGTCTTACAAGAAACCAGTACAATCTTGAAATCGCAGCTCAATCAAAACGAACTCATCGGTCGTTGGGGTGGCGAAGAATTTTTGATATTTTTGCCTAATTGTTCAACCTCAGAAGCCCGCGATCGCGCCGAGTTACTACGTCAAAAGGTTGCTGAACAATCCATCGATGATCCAAAAACCCCAAAAGCAATTAGCTGTACAATCAGCCTAGGCGTTGTCACAACAACATCAGCACACATGAACCTCGATGAACTCATTAAACAAGCCGACATCGCACTCTATCACGCCAAAAACCAAGGACGAAACCAAGTCAAATACTGCCCCCTCCCCTAACACCGAATGTTAGTCACCGGATCGTTCCAAACATTCCTCATAAAACTCTTGCCAACCTCGACGTTGTTTCACCACAGTCTCCAAATACTCCTCCCAGGCGATCGCATCCTGAGACGACTCGCCCACAATCACAGCAACCATCCCACTCACCACATCCCCCACCCGCAACCGTCCATCACCAAAATGGGCCGCCAACGCCAACCCTTGATTCACCACAGAAATCGCATCCGCCGGACTCAAAACCCCTTGAACCGACTTCAATTTCACCTGGCCATCCTCCGTGAACCCCTGTCGTAACTCCCGAAACACCGTCACCACTCGGCGAATTTCCTCTAAAATTGGGGTTTCTTCGGGTAACGCCAGAGACTCCCCTAACGCCTCAACCCGACGACGAACAATCTCCACTTCCATCTCCAACGTCGCCGGTAACGGTAACACCACCCGATTAAAGCGCCGCTGTAAGGCACTAGAGAGGTCATTGACCCCCCGATCCTTCTGATTTGCCGTCGCAATCAAATTAAACCCCTGATTGGCGAAGCGATCGCCCCTTAACTCAGGAATCGGCAACCGTTTCTCCGAGAGAATCGTCAACAGAGAATCCTGCACATCCGTCGGGAGTCGCGTCAACTCCTCAATACGCACAATGGCTCCCTCATCCATGGCCCGCAACACCGGACTCGGAACAATAGCCTCAGCCGAAAACCCCTCAGCCAAAAGTTTGGCATAATTCCAGCTATAGCGAATCGCCTCTTCAGGAGTCCCCGCCGTTCCCTGAACCAAAAGATGGGAATGGCCCGAAATCGCAATACTTAGATGTTCCGATAGCCAAGACTTCCCCGTTCCCGGAACCCCCAACAACAACAAGGCCCGGTCCGTGACTAACGTCGCAATAGCAATTTCAACAGCTCGCTCGCAGCCAATATACTTGGGAGTAATCTCAACCCCATTCTCCAGGGTTCCCCCCAAAATATAGGTCCGCACCGCCCAGGGTGACAACCGCCATTGAGGAGGACATGGCCGCTCATCAACTTCGGCTAAAGCTGCCAATTCCTCGGCAAATTGGCTCTCCAAGCTCGGACGAACTCGAACCATACTCGCTACTCGCTCACATCGACCTTAGACTGTAGGCGATCGCAGCGCAGCCTGCAACAGCGATAAAATTGCCCGGTCTTGAAACCGTTGAGCGCGATCGCCTAAAATCTCGGCAAACTCCTGATACTCCCCTTGTTGGCGGATCACCTCTTGAGACCAACGACGAATCCGATTGAGACTCCCCCGTTTTGACCAGTCTAACAGTTGCTCCAATACCTCAGCATTGGGAAGCTTGAGCTGATCCATTACAGCCTCCGGCGCGTCCCCCCTTGGCTGAGAGGGAATCGGCACCGTTCCAGGAGAAGTCGCCGCATACTGCCAATCGAGTTCTAAAAGCTGTTGCAACAGATCTAAGAGTTCCTCCGCCTGAACTGGTTTGGGCAAAAACGCCGTCCCACCAAATCGTAAACTGCGATCGCGATCCTCATCAAATACACTCGCTGAGGAGACGACAATGGGAATTTCCTGAAACTGAGGAGTTTGGCGTAACCGCTCAATTAAAGAAAACCCATCGTCTCCCGGCATCACTAAATCCGTCACAATCAAGTCTGGCTGAGCCTCCAACGCGCGATCATATCCCTCGTTTCCGTCCGCAGCCAGCAACACCCGAAACCCCAACGGTTCCAACAACTGTTGGATCACACCGCAATTTTCTGGCTTATCATCAACCACCAAAATTGTCTGTTCTCGACCCGCATAACCCACAATATGACCATATCGCGCCAAGGATTGTACTGACCATTCCTGAGCTAAGGGTAAAACCAAATCAAAGAAAAAGGTACTTCCCTGATTCACCCGACTCTGAACCTGAATTTCGCTCCCCATCAAGCGCACAATTTCCCGAGAAATGGCTAACCCTAACCCAGTTCCTTCTGCCATTTTTGATGCCTGACCCACTTGCTCAAACGGTTCAAAGATGCGATCAATTTGCTCTTGGCTCATCCCCACCCCCGTATCCTGAATCTTAAAGCGAAGTTTCACGTTTTGCTCTAAATGCTCAATCACCGCCACCTCAAAGGTTATCTCACCGACTTCAGTGTATTTAACGGCATTCCCTAACAGATTAATCAGAACCTGCCGTAAGCGTTTTTCATCGGCATAAACCGCCTCGGGAATTGGCGTTATCACCTGATAGTTCCAGTTTAATCCTTTCGGGGCTGCTTTGATTTGACAAATTTCTGATACACCGGTCAAAAATGCTGGAAAGTGAAACTCTAACGGATGAAGTTCTGTTTTGCGAGCCTCAATTTTGGCTAAATCAAGAATATCGTTAATGAGAGTGAGTAGATGAGAGCCACATTGATGAATAACTGTGAGTCCTTGACGTTGCTCCTCGCTATGAGGATTTCGTTCCAGGATTTGGGCATAGCCAAGGATACCATTAAGGGGGGTTCGTAATTCATGACTCATATTAGCCAAAAATTCACTTTTGGCTCGGTTAGCCAGATCCGCAGCTTCTCGGGCTTCTTCGAGGGCTTGTTCGGCGGTTTTGCGATCGCTAATATCTGTAGCAACGCTCAAGAGATATCGTGCTGTCTCAGTCTCGGATATCTTAACAATGAGGGGTTTTTCTAAGCAATAAAACCAGCGATCTTCTCCTTGATAATTCGTTAAAACTTGTTCATAGGCGCGAACATCTGCCAAAATTTGATCACGGGGTGTGTCTGTCTGATTGGTGTTAGGCTCAGCCGCTGATGGCTGACAATCATCTGTGATAGATCGCAAATGATCGCCAACTGAATTTGTTATTGAGCCAATTAGCTCCTCAACAGAGGTTCCATAGAACTCAGCCAGACTACGGTTTGCTAAAACAAAGCGATCATGAATATCTCGCACGTCAATTAAACTCGGATTTGTATCAATGACATTTCGCAAAAACGTTTGTTGGCGAGATAAATCGAGCTGACTTTCTTTCAGGGATGCCGTTCGTTCAGCGACCCGTTTTTCGAGTTCTTGATTATACTGTGTAAGCTGCTGTTGAGCCAGTTGACGTTCTTGCAGAACGGCGCAGAAAACAAGAGCGGTTAAGGCGATAACACTGATAAATGACTGTAGAAGAACTAGAGATAGGGCCACTGAGGGACGAGCAAAGGTTCCTACTCCCTGTGCGGTGCCAATAATGGCAATTGTCGCAATGACTGTCACCAGGGTTGTCACCTCTCGCCAACCAAAACGAAAAGCAATCCAGCCGAGTAAGGGTAAGAGGCTATATTCGATGGGATAGTCTTGAAAAAAGGCGATATAGGCGATCGCCACTGCTATAATGCTGACAAGACCTAGCTCAAGTGTATCCCGAAGTAAGTACCGTTGAGCCGTGCGGCGATCGCTCCAGGATAGGATCATCGGGGTAATAACTAAAATTCCCGTCGCATTACTGGTAAACCAGGTTTTCCATAGGGATAAAAGCTCTTCTCTGGGAAGTTCTCCGAGAACCGTTAACGTGATCGTGGCTAACGTCGCACTCACCCCAGCGGGAATGGTTGCTACGACACCAATGAACACCAACACATCGCGCAAACTTTGAAATCCAGGGGAACAGCGGCTATAGCGACGTAGTAGGTTAATCCCTAACCAAAATTCCAACAGTTGGATGACAATCATCATCGTCCAAAGCAGTGACTGTCCTGAGATAGTTAGGTAACGATGACTATTAAATAACACTACTCCCAACACCAGTCCAGGCCAGGCTTGCTTATCCCAAACCGCTAACATTGCGATCGCCATTCCGGTTCCCACCCAAACTGGTGCTCCCACCGTTGCCGATAACGTTAATAAACTTATGTTTAAGGTTAAAACTAGATAAAGAATAGCCGCGATTCCCAATGTCAGAACAATCCTGCGGCTGGAGATTTCAACGCCTAAAAATCGGGTCATAATAACTCAGGGATAGAGTAAACACTGTAGCAAGGAATACAACTATAATCGTAGAAATATAGTTGAGGATTGAGGCGGATCTCAAGGCATGCGATCGCTTTAGATAACCCAGAGCTGCGCGATCGCACGGCAATTGGGTTAAAACTTGCCTAACATCAGATACACCTCAGATACACCTCAGATACACCCTAGGTTAAATGGAGGCAAGGTAACGACGATTACCATCTTATACTTTAAGTGGGAGTTCCCAATCGAGATGCTCGGATTGTACCATCATCAGTAACCCTTGAAATACGACTAGGAAATCTAATGAGATATTCATTAAACAAGCAATAGATTTCTCCCTCACCAATCCCCTATCCCGCACGAAGCAGAAACCTGAAGATCCTCAACCATTCCCAATCTTGCAGAGTTAGAATGGGTGCGATTACTGAAGACCCCCCTCTCGCTAGAGGTGTCTTGATTCATGTCCCGATCGCGTTCAGCAAGACTCAACCATCAATGACAAATGCCTTGAAAGCTTGTATTCTCTGGCTAATTCTCTGTTTGGGAAGTTTTTGGCTCACCCTAAAGCAACCAGCACTCTCACACCCGCCGTCACAGGCCCCGTCACAGACCCCGTTACACCCCCCGTCACAGGCCTCGTCACAGCACCCAAACCTGAGGGAACCGCCTCTGATGTCCGTCGAAGATAGCCGGGAGACAGCCATTGACCCCGGCTTAGATTACTATCAACGGGGAGAGTATATCCAAGCGATCGCCGTCTGGGAAACGGCATTAGAGGAAACTCAAAATCGCGAGCATCAGCTAATCTTGCACCGCAACTTAGCCAACGCCTATCAACGGCTCGGTAGCGCCCCAAATGTCGCCCTATTTCATTGGGACCGAGTCTTAGAACTTATGCAAGCTGACCCTAATTTTCAGTCACAGGAGTCTTCCCGAGTTCAAGCCCAAATCCAGGTCGAACAAGCGCAACTGTATGATGCCATGGGACAGCATCAGCGAGCCATTGATTTACTAGAAGCGGCACTTATCGTCCTCGATGGCGATCGCGCCAGTGAACTAGCCGCTCTCGGGGCCTTGGGAAACGCCTATTCCGCCCTGGGACACTATCAAGATGCGATCGACGCCCATGAAACCAGCCTCAGTTATGCACAAGCCTTAGAGCAGCCTCAAGCCATCGCCACCGCCCTGAATAACCTCGCCAACGCCCACAGTTTCCGAGCTCGTCGCGCCCAGTACCAAGAACAAGTGGCCCGCCTCGAAGGCGAAGACGCCGAAGCAGAAGAGGCTAAGGCCCAATTTGAAGACGATCGCCAAGCCGTTGATCGTCTCCTTAACCAAAGTCTGAGTCTCGGGGAACAAGTGGGGGGCTTCAGCCAAATCCGCAGTCTCCTCAATGCTCACCGTCTTCGACAAGAGTTTTTCTCCGAGCCTCAGGACCCCTTAGACGGCCTCCAAGAGCGAATTGAGCGGCTGTTATCTTCCTTACCCGCATCCCGAGATAAGGTCTTTGCCCTGATCTATCTAGCCCAGGAGCAACCCTCCTCCCGCAACAGCCACGCTCAGTCCCTCCTAGAAACCGCCATCGAGATCTCGCGCTCAATTGGCGATCCTCGGGCCGAATCCTTCGCCCTCGGGACGTTAGGGGAACTCTACGAACAGCATCAATCCTATGACATTGCCCTGCGGCTGACGCAACAGGCCCAATTCACCGCCCAGGAAATTTCCGCGTTTGATAGTCTCTATCGTTGGCAACGGCAAGCCGGTCGCATTTATGACGCAACAAACCAGCCAGACTTAGCTCTCGATCAATATCGCGCAGCAACCCAGAGTTTGGACAACTTGCGAGGAGATTTAATTGCCACCAGCCGCGATCTGCAATTTGAATTTCGTGATGCCGTCGAACCCGTCTATCGTGAATTAATTGCTCTACTTTTAAAATCGGAAACTCCCGGTAATACTCAAGCTAAACTCGAAGAGTCTCTCGATGTTTTGGAGCGTCTTAAGTTAGCTGAACTTCGTAACTTTTTTGGGGATGACTGTGTTGAAATTGCGCAAACTGTTGTTCAAGAAAATGGGGAATTAACGGATGCAAGCGCTGTTATTATCTATAGTATTCTCTTGCCAGATTCGACGGTTTTAATCCTACAACAAGCCGATGGAGCTCTGACCAGTTATCCGGTTGATCACGCCGGTAATGAGTTGAAAGATGAGGTGGATAATTTTCGGGATTTACTTGAAAAGCGGGGAACGAATGAATATCTACGTCCTGCTCAGACACTTTACGATTGGTTAATCCGGCCCTTAGAGGCGAAATTAGATGCGATCGCCCCGGAAACGTTGGTTTTTATTCAAGATGGAGTCTTACGTAAAACACCGGTGGCTGCCCTCTATGATGGTGAAAATTTTTTGGTAGAATCTTACGCTTTAGCGACGACTCCGAGTTTACGTTTAACCACAACGGGAGGTTTTAACCGTCGCCAAAATAGCCTTTTAATTGCAGGATTAACCGTTGAAATTCCGCCCTTTTCAGCCTTAAAAAATGTCGAAAAAGAAGTCCAAGCCGTCCAAAATTTGATGGGAGGATTGACCTTAATGGACGCCGACTTTACCGTGGCGAACTTAGAACAAGAACTGACTGAACGCAGTTATTCAATTGTCCATTTGGCTACCCACGGCAAATTCGGGGTTGATGCCAATAGTACCTTTTTACTTGCCTTTGATGCTCGCATTACCATCGAAGCTATGGATCAACTGCTGCGATCGCGGCGGCGTTCAGGAAATAGTCGGCAACCCCTAGAATTACTGGTTCTGAGTGCCTGTCAAACCGCCGCAGGAGACAACCGCTCTGCCCTCGGGATTGCCGGGGTAGCCGTACGAGCCGGAGCGAAAACTGCCCTGGCCAGTCTCTGGTTCATTAACGATGAAGCCACTGTTTCCCTGATTGAAAATTTCTACCAAGAATTACAAAAACCCGGCGTAACCAAAGCTCAAGCCCTACAAGCGGCTCAGAAAAATGCCATTGACAGTTTTGCCTATAATCACCCAGGGGTTTGGTCTCCCTTTATTCTGATCGGCTCTTGGCGTTGACGAATCTACAGTTACCTGTTGCCTGTTGCCTGTTCCCTGCTTCCCCCTCTTGCCTCTGCTATAAAGGCAAATGACCCGTCAAAAACTGTTTTAAGACCATCGCCGTCCAATCAATATCCGCCTCAGTGGTGTCTCGCCCTAACGTTAGACGAATCCCCGCCCGAGCCAGGCGTTCAGGATAGCCCATGGCCAGCAGAATTGGGCTAGGGGCTAATTTGCCACTATGACAGGCGGAACCCGAACTAATGGCAATTCCGGCCAGATTTAACTGTCGCACTAAGGCTTTGCCGGTGACGGGTTTCCCTTGAGCGTCATCCAAGTCCACCATGAAACTCACATGATGGGGGAGACGATGTTGACGATCGCCGCTCACCTGTAAACTCCAAACCGTTGCCAATTGCTCAAAGAGGCGATCGCGTAACCCCGCCAACCGCCGCGCCTCACCCGCCAATTCCGCCTTAGCCAGAGTCGCCGCCACCCCAAAGCCAACAAGATTCGCAACCGCCTCAGTCCCCGATCGCCGCCCCGCCTCCTGTCCACCACCGGCCAACAGAGGAGTCAGAGACACTCCCGGACGAACATACAACGCCCCCGCTCCTTTGGGGCCATAGAGCTTATGACTCGACAAAGACAGCAAATCGACCCCCAACGCCGCCACATCCAGGGGCAACCGTCCCGCCACCTGAACGGCATCGGTATGGAACAAGACCCCATGTTGGCCCGCAATGGCCGCTAGAGTGTCAATGGGTTGTAGGGTTCCGACCTCGCTTTGTCCATAAATGACCGAAATCAAGCGCGTATCGGGGCGAATCGCCGTCTCTAACCCTTGTGGATCAACCCGTCCTTGCCCATTCACCGGCAAATAGGTCACCTGCCATCCTTGCCTTTCCAACTGCTGAGCCGGCTGGGCGATCGCCGCATGTTCAACACTCGAAATAATCAGATGTCCCGGTTGCTCAAGCCGTTGCGTCACTCCCATCAACGCCAGATTATTCGCCTCTGTGCCGCCACTGGTAAAAACGAGCGACTCCGGGGGAGCTGCGATGAGATCCGCCACCTGAAGTCGAGCCGTTTCCAAGGCTGTGGCCGCCGTTTCCCCCCAATGATGGAGACTTGAAGGATTGCCCCAAGCCTGGTGCAGCGACTGCATCATTGCCTCAATCGCTTCTGGGCGTGTTGGTGTCGTGGCGCTATGGTCTAAGTAAATTTGCATGGGGACATCTCCCAATACTCCCGATCCTCTGAACCTCCCTTCTAGGCTATCGCAGTGAGCCGATCGCTGTGGGTTATCTGGCGGATTTGCTAATGGTGGCCCCATGGCGATCTAACTGGAGCGATCGCACCGTCACCGGCGTTTTTTCCGTCTGCCAGGCCTCCTCCATCGCCGCCACCACCCTCGAAGCCGTTGCCCTTGACGCTAACGCCAGTAGCGTTGGCCCAGCGCCACTAATGGCCAACCCATAAGCCCCCGCCTCGATCGCCGCCTCATGAACCCTTCCATAACCGGGGATTAATTGTTTACGGTAAGGTTGATGGACTCGATCTTGCATTCCGACCCGTAGGCGATCGCCATCTCCCGTTTCGAGGCCGTTCACCAACAGCGCCAAATGAGCGGTATTAAAGACCACATCCGCGCGACAATAGTCCTGGGGGAGCACCTGGCGAGCCGCCGCCGTCGAGAGTTCAAACTGGGGAATCGCCACAACCGGGACAATATCCGAATGCCAGGCGATCGCACAATGGAGCCAATCCTGGTCATCACTGGCCGCCAACTGACAGCCTCCCAAGAGAGCCGGAACCACATTATCGGGGTGGCCTTCGAGGTCGATCGCCATACGCATCAAAGCTTTAGGACTCAGGGGATTCCCGGCCCAATGATTCGCACCGAGTAGGCCCCCCACAATCGCCGTTGCTGAACTGCCCAACCCTCGGGCTAATGGCACTCCCAACTCAATCTCTAGGGTCAGACTCGGCGGCGTTTGTCCGAGAGACTCAAACAACTGACAAAAGACCTGATACACCAAATTGTCTGCCCCCGTTGCCACCCGTGCCGCTTCTTCGCCTCGCACAGAAATCTTGAGCCGAGACCGTGAGCCAGCCTGATCCCCAGGCCCATCAGCGGGCAAAAAGGAAAACCGATTATATAACGACAGCGCCGCCCCTAAACAGTCGAAACCGGGTCCGAGGTTTGCTGTAGTAGCCGGGACGGTGACAGTAAACGGATGAAGCATTCAGGTGGATAACAGGGAATTGGCGAACAAGGGAGGGGCGATGGCCTCGGGTCTAACTCGGCGATCGCCAGATGAGAAAATTCTATCCTAGAGCGGGGCCATCTCAGGACGGCCCTGAGACTGAACCAGGGCTTAAACTTGAACCGCTTGGTTGCCTTTGAGCAAGTTAGCGCGATGTTTGGCCAGTTCTAACACCCCCTGAGTAATGATTTGCACCACATCCACGCGTCCTTGGCGTAGAAAGCGGTGTTGCAAGAAGTGTTCAGCGGGCAACTCTCCCTTGAGAAATTCCTTAGAAGCCGCCAACAACTCCGTGACACAATCAAAACCGACCGACTCGATGATAAACGTCGCTAAGGGAGAATTTTTCAAATCGTACGCTGACTCACGAGTGCGACCTTGGCTGAGCAGTTGTAGGACTTCAGCTTCCCGTTGTGTTGAAGGGGGACAGTCATTAGACAGATGGGGCAAAAACTCAGCCAAGGCCGGAGTTTTGACCCCAACTTCGGGAAACTCACCCATCATCGTCGAGATATGCACATTGCGCCCAAGGCGATAGGAGAGGGCTTCGAGGACGGCGATGGTAATCAGTTTCACACCCAGGTACAACTGAGCCGTTTCCAGGTTTTTGCGAGTGCGTTCAACTAAACCGGCGTAGGTGTCATCGTCGGGTTCACCGCGATACTGACTAAACACCACTTCCGGCTTTAGGAAGTTGATAAACCCTTCCATTTTTTGAATGGAACGCCGATAGCCCCGTACCGTGTAAGAATTGGCGCTAATGAGTTCGTGATTGGTTTCCGGGAGCAGATTCCAGGTGTTGTCTAAAAATTCAGCGGAGTTGGGGAGGGCGAAGTTTTCCACATCCCGATTGGCTAAACGTACGGCCCGTTTGACGGCATCATAGATCTCGTCATCGGGCCACTTGAGGTCAAATTGTTCGCGAGTGCGGTAGAGATTCTGTTCGAGGCGATCGCTGGCCGTCCACCCCTCTGCTGAGACGCCTCTAAAGGGGATGGTTGCTTCGATGCAGGCGGCAATTCGCACCAAGTCCCCGAGAGATAAGAACGGTTCTAAGGCTTTGCTGGCAATGACGGCACTGAGAAACTCATTTTGTCCTCGGAAGGGATCGAGGACTTGTTCAGGCACAAAACCAAAAACCGACAAGACCATCAGGAAACTTCCGTCGTCGGGAAGTAAGTTAGCCGGCAGAATTGATAACTTACCGTTGAGTTCCTCGATATAGGGGGAGATATAGCGGCTAACGTTGAGGTTAATCCCTGAATCCACTTGAACGTACACTAAATCATGAAACAGTGCCGACAAGACTTCAATGGGGTCACTCGACCCTCCAACCTCAAAAATATGGGATGGCGTATGGAAATACCGCCATTGTCCCGTCATCGCTTGTACGATCAATGACGCGATGGGTTCGATTTCCTCCATCGGTGGAGGGGCCGCCAGTTCCGAAATTGAGCCGACTAGGCTGTCCAGGCAGCGTTGGTAAGCAACTTCTAGCTCCATCAATCCCTCGTGTTGTTTCCCTGATTCCCGTATGTGGGGTTGCAAACGACCGAAATTGTCGATGCACCTATTATCTGCCAGCATAACCTGAAGCCCGGCCGGTTGCCGAAATTGTTCAGGATTGATTTCAATGGACTTGACACCAATAACGCCATTTTCCGCTAACTTTTCTGCTCAGCCTGATTTGGAACCTACCATGTCTCTAGATAATGAAGCCTCCATCAGCGATCTCCTCTCCCGTCAAGAGGAGTTGACAATCGAATTGCAATCGCTGCAAGAACATCTTAGCCGTCTTGTGCCTCAACTTGAACAGGCCCAAGCCCAGGCTCAAAAACCCCCCGAGAAACCCCAGGGAACCTCCCCTGAGACTCTCTTAGCCTCTGCTACCCAAGCGGCCCTAGCTCGCTATGAGTGGAAGGCGAAACTTGAGGGCTTAGAGGTGGCGATCGCCTGGACGCAAGAGCAAATTCATGAGAAAGCCGATCAACTCGACAGCCTAGAAGCGACCTTAGCCGCAGCTGAACGCCGTCAGGAACAGACCCTTCAGGCTCGTGAAGGGGTTGCCCACTTAAATGAGGCCATCGCTGAGATCAAACGCCAGTTAATTGAGTTGAAGGGCCAGGGCTGTTTACACCTGTATACCGTCAATTTGCCCGAATTTTCCCTCGATGAACAGGGCCAGATTCAGGTTCGGCCCCATTCTTTCCGGATTCAATGAGCCGTCCGGGGTCGAGTATGGCAACGGAACACTTCAGTCCGCTAAGTTAGGGCCGGGGCCGGCGATCGCCATAGGGAAGGCTCACCCCCAGCCTCGTCCATCAAGCCAACAGGTCAGGGAGCTTTGACAATTGATCTCCGTTGGATCTCCGTTGGAGATCCAGAACATCTGGGATAAATGGTCAAAAGACATTAGCATGGGAAAAACTTTACATTTCAATTTATGAATGTTCGGGCAGGAACTCTCCTAAATAACGGGAAATATGCCATCGAAGCCACACTCGGTCAGGGCTATTTCGGGGCAACCTATCGCGCCACCCACGGTCAACTCTGGCAACCGGTGATTCTCAAAAGCCTTGGCGATAGCCTTTTGAGCCATCCGAACCGTAATGAATTTGCCCGCCAGTTTGTTGAGCAGGCGCGACAGTTGGCCCGTTGTCAACAGGCCAACGTCCCTCGGGTGTTGGACTTATTTGAAGAACACGGCCAACCCTTTCTCGTCCTCGACTATATTTGCGGAACTAGCCTCAGAGAACTCGTTGAGGGCCAGGGACGGCGATCGCCCCAGGAGGCATTGACCTATCTTCAACAATTGGCCACCGCCGTTGAGACCCTACATCATCAGGGACTCTTGCACCGAGATCTTAAACCTGAACATGGTCTGCAAGTCTCAGGGAGCGATCGCCTCGTCTTAATTGAAGTGGGATTAACCCGAGATTTAACCACCGGCGCCGGACAAACCTACAGCGGCTTACTGTCACCGGGTTATGCAGCCCCCGAACAGTACAGTGGTGCTACCTCTAGCCCCGCTACCGATGTCTATTCCTTAGCCGCTACGGGTTATTACTTGCTCACGGGACAACCGCCGGCCAGCGCCCCCCTACGCGATCGCGTTCCCCTCTCCCCTCTCAGTGACGGGAGTCCCTTAGCAGACGCCTTGGAAGAGGCGATTTTCCGGGGACTCGATCTCAATCCTGAAACCCGTCCCGCCACCATTCGTGACTGGTGCACCTGGCTACCCGACGCCACAGGTTACGTCAACACCAACGCCAATAGCCGTCAACTTCGGCAACCGAGCCATCTCAATCCTGCTTCAGAATTAACGGAGGCTCGGCCCATTTTTCAACGGCCTTGGGTTCCCGCTCTATTTGCCACGACCTCCATCGTAGCCGCCATTGGCGGGGCCGCCGCCATGATGAACTTTCGCAGCGCCATGAGCACGGTGCCTCAGTCCGAACCAGTCCAGCAGCCGGAAACGCGACCTAGGGCCGCTGACGCTCCCCAACCACGCCAAAGGGGCAATCATTTTAGCCGTCAGGAGTCTAATGATCCTATCCTGGAAGTGGATGCCTGGACTCCGATTCAGCCCACTCCTGATGCTGAATACACCGGTAATCCCTGGCAAGAGGATGGGTCCGCTCAACATAATGGCTCCTCCTGGTCGAATTCAAGTTCTGAGTCGGTTCGAGGCAATCCCCGAGATCCCTATACTGATACTGATCCCTATCAAGACTCCAATCAGACCCGCTACAACGACTACAACGACTACAACGGCAATGGCTATAACGATGGGTATCCTGACGAAGACCCCTACGCTGATGAGGACTCCCTACTCTCAGATAAGACGTTTACCGAAGAACGGACAACGGATGAACCCATTTGGTCTGAGCCGGTACCGGAGTCGTTAGAACGCCCCTGGGGCCAAGAAAACAACTGGGAGCGTGAGTCAGATGCCAAACTCATAAGACCCTCCCCAGAGGACTCCTGGAATCGCGATGATCACAAAGGGTTAACGTCTCCCTCCTAAGTGGGTTTCGGCAATATCTCGGCAATAGCCATAAGATCCAGGAAAATCAGTCCACTCAGCACCTCCTTCCCACAAGGAGACACTCCGACATGATGCCCGAGCAACCATAAAGGTAGACCCGGGCGCGCAAATGCGCCCGGACTCAACGTCTCTCCCCTCTTGGGAGAGCTACCCGTCAGAGCAAGGTAGGTTATCACGGAAGAGGGAGTTTGAGGGAGCGATAAAACCCTGCCTTCAAAACGAGTGAGTCGTTCAGACGAACAAGGTTTAAGGCA
>OFEU01000168.1_pt1 | contig 73717 bp, 67 predicted proteins | sample 1521221 | NCBI WGS metagenome assembly OFEU01 (sample SAMN03766357, study PRJEB24113) | microbial mat metagenome | isolation source: enrichment culture HLUCC-O from microbial mat sample contains cyanobacterium... | reverse complement strand
TATGCTGTTAGTGTTTGTGAGTAAATGTAAATAAATTAGATGCTGTTAACTAACCTTATCCATACCGCGATCGCCCACCTGATGATCCATTGTCCTAGTCTGCCATGTTTTGCCGAGGTTTTCATCCTCGATTCCCTATCCCTTGTCTCGACTCAATAGCGACGAGGAAAGGGAAACCGATAGCGATAGCGAATCTGAACGGGGGCCTCTCGTTGAGGTAGACGACAGGCTCTGGCGGCGGAACCGGCTTCTATTTCAGTTCGTTGCGAGGTCATTCGCGGTCCGCCACTATGATCGGTATTGGTGTATAACACGCCCAAAACACAACGGCGAATCTCACGAGCTTCAATACGAGTTTGCACACCTTCGCAGGCTTCAGCAGCCGAAGCTTGATCAACAACGGTAGGGCGAGAGTTCAGTCGAGGGGTTCCATCATGGCTAATATCAGTATGCAGCAAGCCGTTTAAGCACAGGCGTACCACCTGATCACGGGATTGAGCGACGCTAGGGGAACCCCAAAGGAGGCCCAGAGCAATTCCTAGGCTCAGAGGAAGCAATTTCATGGATTTTGATGGGAAAATGAGTGGTTGAGACAGTCCTACTGTCTATTATGACGGTTTGACCCAACCCAGGTTTCACATAACCCACCAGCCTTTTGCTGGAATACACCCTACTCCTGTTCCCTGTTCCGGTGTTCCCTTCCTCACAACATCGCCTCAAACTCCCGTCGTAAACAGTTCACATTCGCCACACGGGCCACAATCAACTGTCCCTCATCTGACTGGTGAAAGACCTGTTTCCAATGACGAACTCGCTCCTCTTGACTCAGCCAAAACTCAATCATCGCTGAGACGACAGCATCCCAATCCCAATCCGGTTTTTGATGCACCAATTCCGTCGATTGAATAAAGCCATCAAGAGTACAGTCATAACTTCCGAGATAGGCAAGACTACGATGGGGAGTTTGCTCGACTTGTTGCTGATGGTCAAAGAAGTTCAGGACTGGTAAAATGTTGATGATATCAAAGGTATAGCTCATAATACGGCTTGTTTACCTCACGCTAAATTCGTTTTTTAAGCAACTTCAACAGCTGGCAACTTTTTCCAAGAATTAGCACTCTCAACCGCTGAGTGCTAACCAAAAAGCCGCCAGGTTGTGAGATAGTCTCACTTCCTAACGGCTAAGAGACGAGGAGATGTATGCAGAGATTTCCTAGGAAAACGTCTGAGCATCGTTGGCCTCAATTGTGCAAGTTAACAGGTTGATAGTTGGCATTCTAGCGAATTGATTGGCGAAAACCGTTTATGATGAACATCTAGCCAAAAAAGTTAATCAAAATTCACGATTTGTTATGCCTCTGGCTCCCTGGAGAACCCATTTATCCGGTGCATTACACCGCAACCGCAGTCTAATTTATGCTCGTTATTTTCAATTAGCGACGGTACGCGCCGATGGAACGCCGGCGAACCGAACGGTGGTGTTTCGGGGCTTTGCGGAGGGCGATCGCCTACAAATGATTACCGATCGCCGCAGTGCTAAAATGCAAGAGATCGCCGAGAATGGCCAAGCTGAAGCCTGTTGGTATTTCCCCAAAACGCGGGAACAGTTCCGGTTAGGGGGACTCTTAATCGCCGTCTCCGAGGCGTGTCAGGATGAGGGATTACAGCAGCTGCGATCGCACCTCTGGCGACAGATTTCCGACAATGCGCGTTCCGGGTTTGCTTGGCCCGAACCTGGGGGCGATCGTGCGACGATGGAGGCGTTCCAAGTTGTTCCCCCCAATCCTGAAACCCCCTTAGAAAGTTTCACACTCCTCTTACTCGAACCCATCCGCGTCGATTGGCTGAAACTGCGAGGCGAACCACAAAATCGCTATTTTTATGAACGTCAGGAGGATGGCGGTTGGAGTCAGCGGGAGGTGAATCCGTGAACTACCCGACGCTGACCCTATCGGGTACAGCGCGGGCTTCCAGGTTTATCGGGAATCGCCTCGGAAAGCATCGAACGAATTCGACCTCTCTTTGGTCTGACATTCCCTCCACTGGCAGAAGCCCCGGTTCCCGAGGCCCAAATCCGCAAGCCTTCATTTTTAAGGTTGATTGCCGCATTGAGATCTCGGTCATGAATCTTCCCACATTGTGGGCATTCAAACGACCGCACGTCGAGTCCCATTTTAGGTAACGGCAACAACGTCTCAGAACAGAGGTGGGTACTGGGGAAAAATCTATCCACTTCCAGATACACTTTCCCTTCCGCCTCTGCCTTGTATTTGAGCATCATCGAAAACATTCCCCACCCCACGTCACTTATCGCTTTCGCGAGGCTGTGATTCCCGACCATGTTCTTCACGGCCAGATTTTCCACCACAATCACTTGGTTCTCGTTGACTATCTTGCGGGATAGCTTGTGGAGAAAATCGGCTCTCGAATTGGCAATCTTACTGTGAACTCGCGCCACGAGCCGTCTGGCCTTTTGACGAGAGTTCGACCCTTGTTGCTTCCTCGAAAGTTTTCGCTGTTTGCGTTTGAGGTTACGCTCATGCTTTTTGAGGTGACGGGGATTGGTGTATTTCTCACCGTCAGAAGTCACTGCAAAATGCTTCAACCCCAAATCGATGCCGATGGCTTTGCCGTCGGCACTAGGTTCGGGTTTTTCCGAACCGTCGTCGATAAGAATTGAAGCGTGATAGCGTCCATCAGGATGGCGACTGATGGTTACGGTTTTGATTTGTCCCTCAAACCAGCGATGAACCCGACAGTAAACCTCTCCGATTTTGGGAAGGTATAACTTATCGCCTTCGAGTTTGACGTTTTGGGGGTATTGAAGAGATTGCCGTTTGTGCTTACTCTTGAAACGTGGGTAGCGAGCGCGTCCCTCAAAGAAGTTGACAAATGCTCTCGATAGGTTGAGTACCGAACTTTGCCAACATTGAGAATACGTTTCTCCAAGCCACTCCAACTCTCGCTTCCACTGGGGAAGCATTTTTTTAAGGTCGTAACCCGAGATGCCTTTCCCGGTTTGTCGGTAGGCTTCCGTCGTCAGTTGCAGAGAACGGTTCCACACCAAGCGGCAGCAGCCAAAGGCTTTCGCCAAGGCAACGGACTGCTCTTTCGTGGGGTAAATTCTTAGCCTAACGACGTTCATTAGTGCGATTAATAATCGTGTTAAACTTAGTCTAGCAGATTGATTTGTTGATCCGCAACCTTGCCGCTCGGCTATCATCCCGACGCTCACCCTAACGGGTAGAGCGCGGGGCTTCCTGCCGAGAAGCTAAGCGGGGAACCACCCGTTTACTGAGATCACGCCAACGAAAAAAGCTCAAATCTGCTATCCGTTCTTCTCAGCCGCGTTTAAGTCTTAAAAATCTTAATTAGAGGGCCGATCTTCTTCCTTAGCCGCAAACCGTCGAGGATAAATCCGATCGCAGAACAACAGGGTTCCCGCCGTCACACAAATCGGAACCGCTAACAGATTAACAAAAGGAAGACTCACCAACACTAACGACACCACACTAAAGGTTCCCGTCGCCGGAAGTCCGCCAAACACAATTTTAAGCTTATCGCGAAACCGTAAGCGGCGACGTTCTAAAGGTGCATCCAAGAAATCCAGACAGACAATCAAAGCGGCGATCGCCACCCCACCGATACCGGCCACCAGCGTTCCTAAACCGGGAACCCCATTGACCAAAAATAACAGCATTCCCAACCCCAACGCCAACAGGAGTTTCTTCACCTCAAAAGCCAAGGCTCGCCAAATGTCCTTAAAAATCACCAATAGCCCCTGTTCATAGGTGGTGACTTTGCCCGTTTTTAGTTTCTCCAACTCCTCCGACAACTGTCCATACCAGGGAGATCCTAAAATGGCTCCAAATTGCACCAATAGCAACCCCGTTGCGATTAGTAATCCTACCACCAGGAATGCCTGTAAAAACCATCCTAAAACCTCCCCAGTCACATCAAGCCAACCTAACCAAGCGGGTAAATTGGCAATCCAAGTGCTGATCTGAGTATCCAAGGCCACGGCCAAATCCTCAACCCGCGTCAATCCTGGCCGTAACAAACCAATATAGAGTCCCACCCCAACGACAAGATTTAAGAGGATGGGAAACAGAATATAGCCCCAGAGTTGACGATTGCGAGAAATGATGGCGATCGCCTTAAGAGGATACAAGGCCCCCGCAACGAAGCCAACAGGCAGATCCAGCAGCCGATAAAACCAATTGTCTCGGGATTTTTCCGTCATCGTTCTCCTACACTTGCATCATCCAACCGTGGCTATCCTCCCGTTTCCCCGTCTTAATCTCATCGAGATGTTTCAGCAACCGCGCCCCATATTGATCATCTCCCGTCACCGGCAAATTCACCTCCACCCCGTCAATAGCAATGGTTTCAATTTGGGCGATGGTGGCCGCTGTTCCCGCCCCGAAGGCTTCCTGTAAACGTCCTTGCTTGTGGGCCGCCAAAATCTCAGTCAACGCAATTCGCCGTTCTTCGACCGGAACCCCCTGTTCTTGTAAGAGTGTAATAATGCTATCGCGGGTAATTCCCGGTAGAATTGTCCCTCCCAACGGCGGGGTAACAACGACTCCATCGATGACAAAAAAGACGTTCATCGTGCCACACTCTTCAATATAGGTTTGATCCACTCCATCGAGCCAGAGGACATTATCATAGCCCTGTTGCTTGGCTTGGCGATCGGCTAACAGACTGGCGGCATAGTTTCCGGCGGCTTTCGCGGCCCCAGTCCCCCCCGGAAAGGCCCGCACATACTCCCGCGTCACCGTCAGTTTCACCGGTTCAGCATAATAGGCCCCCACCGGACAACAGATAATGGCCAAGGTATAGCGTTGAGAGGGCCGCAACCCCACCGACTCATCGGTTGCGAAGTAGATGGGACGGATATAGAGGGCGCTTCCGGGGCGGGTGGGAATCCAGTTGCGATCGAGACGCACTAACTCTTTGAGGCCATCCAGGAAAATCTCCTCGGGAATCCCAGGCATACAAAGTCGCGCCGCTGAACGATTGATACGCTCAAAATTGGCTTGGGGACGAAATAGCAAGGCTTCTCCAGCGGGTCCTCGATAGGCTTTCATGCCCTCAAACACCGCTTGTCCGTAATGCAGGGCAGAAATGGACGGGGACATCTCCAATTTGCCATAGGGGAGAATCGTCGCCGGGTTCCAGGTTCCCTCGTCATAGGTGGCCACTAGCATATGGTCACTAAACAGGCGACCGAAGGGAACGTTGTTGATGTCCAGTCCCCGAAGTCGGGAGTCTGATACGGGTTTAATCTCGATCGGATAGGTTTGCGCTGCCATAGTCTTTGAGTAAAACCTGCTGTGCCGTCCCGCCAACCGCGTTTGGGAGGACAAGTGATGTCTCTCTACGGTATCAAATGCCGGCGCGAAAGTTGATCTTGTTGTTGATCTTGTTGTTGATCTTGTTTCTGAGGTGGCTATCTCCGTCACGGCGGCTAAGGAACTTTGGCCATTGAGGGAGACTGGGGTGTCGAAAGGGTCTCGATGGGAATTTCGATGATAAACTCAGTCCCTTGACCGAGTTTTGAGATACAGTCGAGTTTGCCTCCGTGGAGTTCGGCGACGATCTGATAGCTGACGGACATTCCCAATCCGGTTCCCCGGCCAACGGGTTTGGTGGTAAAAAAGGGGTCAAAGATTCGCGAACGGTGAGATTCGGGAATCCCGATGCCATTGTCACAAATGCGAATTTGGACCCAGTTTTCGGGCAGAATGCAGGTATGGATGGCAATGAAACTGGGGTTGGCTTGTATCTCCTCGCGGCAGCGGCGGCGATCGCGTTCATCGAGGGCATCAATGGCATTATTGAGGATATTCAGGAAGACTTGATTGAGTTGGCCCGCGTAACAGTCGATGGCCGGGATGCTACCGTAGTGACGATACACTGCAATGGGGGGGCGATCGCCCGGGCCATGGAGACGATGTTGTAGAATCAGCAGGGAGCTATCAATGCCCTCGTGAATATCCACCCGTTTATAGTCCGCTTCATCCATACGGGCAAAGGTTTTCAGAGAGGTGACAATTCGCCGGATGCGATCGCTGCCGGTTTTCATCGACTCTAAGAGTTTAACAATATCCTCTTGCACAAATTCGAGATCAATCGCCTCGGCTTCGGCTTGAATCGTCCCTGTAGCGGGATAGGCCTGTTGATATAGACGCAACAGATGCAGCAAATCTGTCACATAGGCTGACGCATGACTGATATTCCCGGAGATAAAGTTAATCGGATTATTAATTTCATGGGCCACTCCCGCCACCAATTGCCCCAAACTCGACATTTTTTCCGTTTGCAGTAACTTCGACTGAATATCATGCAATTCAGCTAACGCCAGTTCCAATTCTTGGGCTTGTTTTTGGGCCTGTTCCGCCGTCTGGCAACTTTGCTGATACAGTTGCATTTGCTGACGGGTAATCAAGGCTTGTTCGGCTTCACTTTCGAGTTGATATTGGCTCACAACTGCATCTAAAGCCGGCAGCAATGTGGTTGAGGCGGCTTGTAAAATCGCTTGAATGTTAGGCTGATTTGGGGTAATCTCGGACTCATCGGTCTGCAACAATTGTTGAAGTTGATCGAGATAGTCTCGAACTTGCCGATCAATTTCCCAGGGAGGCTCAAAATACATTTGACGGACGGTTTCCGAGGGATTGCCGGGAAGATGCAGGTTAGCATTTCCCGTTAATAAGCCTTCATGGGATTGTTCCATCAACTCCCGCAAATTAGTCAGTTCTTGGCGAAGTTTCCCTCGTTCTTGTTGATGTTGACTACAGGCCCATCGTAATGAGAGCATGGCAATTCGTTGTGATAACATCCGCTGACGGCCGCTGATGTTCACAATAGCTGCATTGACGGCTTGGGTCGTTTTCCACTGCTCCATATGATGTTTTATCTCGCTCCAACGTTGAGGAGCTATCCCATCTAAACCACTCAGTTTAGGATTCCCCATTATCTTGTTAATCTGAGCGTTATTGTCATTCCCTGACCTAGATGATGAGATGGGATTAACTCAAACAACTCATTCCGTCAAATCTCAGTTCAGTAGGGGCGAAAAAAATCGCCTTACGTACAGCGTCCAATGATGTAGGATTTAATCCACACTTGCAGGAATAATCTCTCTAAGTCCACTATAGCGAACGTCTGAGAGAATTTCTTGTATCAAAGACTACTGTTATTGATGCCGTTTTATCCAGTGCTAAAAATGACAAAAGCCTGAGTCCATCGCTAGAGTTTCCGAGCGATCGCCCACTTGCAAGACAGCCCCTTGTCCCGCTACTATCTCACCAATAATTGAGATTCCCTGCACCGCCTGGCTCAACCCCTCAGCTGCCTCAGGGGCCAGACACAAGACCAACTCAAAATCCTCACCGCCCCATAATAGCCAATCCCGAGCTTGGTCTGAGTCTACCATCTCCAATAACCCGGCTGGAATCGGCAGGCGATCGCCCCACAACCGGGCCTTAACGCCACTTGCACGAGCCAGTTGCAGCACCGCATCAGCCAACCCATCAGAACTATCCATCCCCGCCAACCGCTCAACCCCCAACTGTTTCAGAGGCGCTAATAGGTCTAAACGGGGCAGAGGTCGCTGATGGGCGCAAATGAAGTTTTGACGAATTTCGGGGTCTAAATCGCGCCACTGGCTGCCATTGAGGAGCAATTCTAAGCCCGCCCGTGCTGCTCCGTGGTCTCCGGTGACGGCGATCGCATCCCCCACCTGAGCCTGATGACGATAGATGGGAGTTGTCACCGAGCCAAAGGCCGTAATCGCAATCACAGCCTGATCACACCGACAGACATCTCCCCCCACCAGCGGCGTCGCAAACCGTTCTAAACAGGCGGCGATTCCTCCATACAAGGCCTCAACCCAAGCCACCTCAGTCTCCCGAGGAAGGGCCAAACTGACGGTAATCGCCAAGGGTTCGGCCCCCATCGCCGCCAAATCCGAGAGATTAGCCGCCACCGCTCGCCAACCCGCGTCCTCGGGAGCGGTAGTTTGGGGACTAAAATGAACACCATCGACGAGGGTATCTGAGGTGACAACGAGGGATTGCTGCGGGGGAAACGACAACACCGCTGCATCATCGCCGATAATATCGGGGGGACAAAACCGCTGCAATCGCTGCAACAGCCCCTGTTCCCCCAATTGCCAAATCTGCATCATCTCAGCCATCATGCCAGACTACACCAGTTGGGCCTCGGCGGTGTGATGCTCGATCGCCGCCAAGGGATGAGGATAATGATGCACCGCTTCGATACAGTTGTCTTGGCCGAGAATTACCACCTTCGGCTGATGATGTTGCAGTTCCTCGGCGGAGAACTGAGCATAGGCCATGATAATCAGGCGATCGCCCTTCATTCCCAAACGGGCCGCTGCACCGTTGAGTTCAATCAAGCCTGACTGGGGAGGTGCTGAGATAACATAACTCATCAATCGCTGGCCATTGTTCACATTGACAATTTGCACCTGTTCATAGGGAACAATCCCCACTTCATCGAGGAGGGTGCGATCGATGCTAATGCTCCCCATATAGTCAAGATTTGACCCGGTTAGGGTGCAGTTATGGAGTTTGGCGTACAGGAGCGATCGCTGCATAATAGTGACTCGGTGACTCTGGCTTCAGGCGTGAACAAGCATCGAATGGCCTGAACCCGGTTCCGTTTTCGGGAACTCGAGTCCTGGCCCTACTTCAATTTTACTTGTAAGCTTTGACGCATTCATCAATCAAAGGCTTGACGGCATCTAAATCCTTCCAGCCGAGAATTTCGGTTTCTTTCTTCTCTAAGTTTTTATAGGTACGGAAGAACTCAGCAATCTCGTCGAGACGATGTTTCTCCACATTCTCCAACGAGGTATATTCAGCATAGCGAGGATCTTCGGCGGGAACACAGAGCAGTTTCTCATCGCGATCGCCGCCGTCAATCATTTCTAACATTCCCAGGGGACGAGCCGTAATCACACAGCCGGGGAACGTCGGTTCATCCATCATCACCATCCCATCGAGGGGATCTCCATCATCAGCGAGGGTATTGGGAATAAACCCATAGTCGAAGGGATAGTGAACCGAGGAGAACAAGACGCGATCGAGGGCGAAACAGCCTAAGTCCTTATCAAATTCATACTTGTTCTTACTTCCGCCGGCGATTTCAATCAAGACATTCACCAATCCGGGTTTGGGTTGAGCGGGAATACGCGATAAATCCACAGGTAAGCTCCTAAACTGACTGAGTTGACAACACTGCCCTACGATAGAGTTCTCCACCGTGGCGCAGTAGACAAGACCGAGACTCGGCCGTCAAACCCAATCATTTTAACCCCAAACGGTCTCACCGCTTGGCCGCCAACCGTAGGTTCACCAGTTCGCCGATGCGATCGCCCCCCCCGGAAACCTCCGACGCCGGAATATTCACGGTTCTAGCGGAGTAGACAAAAATCACAAACAGGGGCAACGTCAACGTCAACACCGCAATTAACGTTCCCACCCATTGGGCGAGTCCCGTTCCCGGAGGTTGTTCTAAACGAGCCGATTGGCTATCGGATTCCATAAACACTTGTTATTAACACAGACTTGCAAAGAGCAGATACCAAAACCAGTATCTGAAAACATCCTAGTGAACCTGACGCTTGTCGACTGTTACTGAGCCAACAAAACCGGGGTAAACTCTCGAACCGTCTACGAAACTCAACCCCTAACCTTAACTTAACGTTAAGAGTCGCTAACATTCCGCCGGTGTCTCACCGCGTTTCCCCGTCGCGGGGAAACACCTGCCCAAATTCCCAATTCAGCCCTCAATCAAGGCATCATCAAGGCTTCTGAATCTAGGAATCCGAATCGAGAAAATCAGGAATCACCCATTTCGGGGGTTCACTGAGTTTGCGTCTGCGAGCCGCTTCAGCGATATCGTGCATCTGATCTAAAGAGGTGTTATCAATGAATTTCGTCGCCGAAGCCGCATATTCACGATTTGGGCAGTCATCTCCCAAAACACAGCCATTGACACAGGCTGTCGCACAATCAATTGAGATCTCCATTGTTCCGATAATTTAACGAATGACAAACAGATTTACTATCATTTTTTAGCATACATCTTTTAGCATAGCATCCTGACCCAGTGCTGGGCCATACCAGGATTGTGATTTCGGTCACTGACAGGTTTATCAATAAAGGGCTAACTCTCAACTTAAATCCACAGTACACTTGGATTTAACCTAAATTAAACCTGAATTTAAACCGATGATTTAGCCCTTTTTTAGAAATAAAGAAATTGACTGTTAACGGGTTCTAAACTTGTCCTAAAACTTATCCTAAAACGGTTGAAAGACAGAGCCTTGAACCCGGTCAGAGCCGAGTCAAGAACACCCATCTTCTCACAGCACTAGGCAGCTAAAATCTGAGTGAGAATTGAGTTGATTAGCCCGAGGGCGATCGAACCCAGCAAGGCACTCCAAACACCCCACCGTAAGCGAAAACCGCTTACCAGCCAAGCCGCCAGTCCGAAAATGATTGCATTAATCACAACCATAAACAGCCCTAAGGTGAGGACAACCGCAGGGAATCCCAAAACCACAAAAACCGGTTTCAGGAAAGCATTGAGAACCCCAAAAACCGCCGCCGAAACCAACGCCGTCGTCAGAGTATCCACTTCCACCCCGAGGGGCAGTTTAGAGATAATGAAAAAGCTCACAGACATAATGAGCCAGGTGATGATTAAATCCATCGGATCAACCTCTTGGTGACATCACCCTCCATTAAAGCCAATTTCAGCCCCTTCAGCATCCTTCCAAAGACAGTATTTTCCCCACCCGAGAGAGCGGACAACCACCAGAGTACGCCCCTACGTTACTCCTTCCCCTCTTGGGAGGGGTGCCCGGAGGGCGGGGTGGGTTGTCCAGTCTTCCCTGTTGCCTCTTGCCTTCTTCCCCCTCTTGCCTCTTGCCATCCCCTCCTGGGAGGGGTTAGGGGTGGGTTATGCCTCTTGCCTTCTTCCCCCCTGTTCCCTGTTCCCTATTCCCTGTTCCCTTCCCCCCTAAACATTAAACCGGAACAACAACACATCCCCCTCTTGCACCAGATAATCCTTACCCTCACTGCGGATTTTGCCCGCTTCCTTGGCCGCCGTCATCGAGCCCAAGGCCAACAACTCCTCACAACCAATAGTTTCAGCGCGAATAAAGCCCCGTTCAAAGTCCGTATGAATCACCCCCGCCGCTTGAGGGGCCGTCATGCCAGCGCGAATCGTCCAGGCGCGAGTTTCCTTGGGTCCCGTGGTAAGATACGTCCGCAAGCCCAACAGATCATAACTGGCACGAATCAGGGACTGAAGACCGCCCTCACTGACCCCTAGAGACTCCAAAAAATCTTGACGTTCTTCTTGGGGAAGTTCAATCAACTCCGACTCGACCTGAGCCGAAACGACCACCACCTGGGCCTGTTCCTGGGAGGCCACCTCACGGACTTGTTCAACCCAGGGATTCCCCTCAGCCAAATCATCTTCCGAGACATTGGTGGCGTAAATAATCGGTTTGCGGGTGAGGAGATTGAGGGCCACAATCGCCGCCTCTTCCTCCTCCGTCAGTGAGACACTGCGGGCGGATTTGCCCTCATTGAGTGCCTCAACCAGTTTTTCGAGTACCGTTAGCTCAAAGGCAGCGTCCTTGTCCTTACGAGCCTGTTTGCGGGTGCGATCGATGCGGCGTTCAAGTTGCGATAAATCCGCTAACCCCAACTCCAGATTAATGACTTCAATATCGCGCACTGGGTCAATGGACCCGGACACATGGATAATATCGTCATTCTCAAAACAGCGCACCACATGAACGATCGCATCGACTTCCCGGATATTAGCCAAAAACTGATTTCCCAGGCCTTCCCCCTGACTGGCCCCGGCTACGAGGCCGGCAATATCGACAAACTCCATGCGTGTCGGCACAATCTGCTCAGACTCAGACAGCCGCGCCAACTTGCCAAGACGGTCATCAGGAACCGCCACCACCCCCACATTCGGTTCAATGGTACAAAAGGGGAAGTTTGCCGCTTGGGCTTTGGCATTGGCAACGAGGGCATTAAACAACGTCGATTTTCCCACGTTGGGAAGTCCGACAATTCCGGCTCTGAGCATATTGATGAAAATGGTGTAAGCGTATTGAGCTGAGATCCTTGTGGCTACAAGAGTCGCTTTGCTAGTTTAACCTGAGATTTGCTCTGAGTGTGAATCGATCTGAGTGTGAATCTAATCGAGATTAACGCCCTACCCGGCTGTAAGCGGTTCAAACTCTCTTGAACTCCTTGAATTGGGTTTCCCGTCTGTCCTTTCTTTCCGACTGCATCATGTCCCCTGAATCCCCCTCCCTTTGGCCCTACGTCACTCCTGGAATTGCCGATGACTTGTTTGAGCGACTTCCGGGAATCCCGCTGAGTAAACGGGAAGTGCGTCTGATTTTGCTCTCACAACTGCGCCTGACCCATGATGCCATTCTCTGGGATATTGGCGCGGGTACGGGAACGATTGCCGTTGAGAGCGGTTTACTGTGCCGTCAGGGAAAGATTATAGCCATTGAACGAGATGAGGATGTCGCCGGGTTAATTCGCCGCAATTGCGATCGCTTCGGCGTTGACAACGTCCAAGTCATCGAAGGAAGCGCCCCCGACTGTCTCAAAGCTCTCTCTCCTTACCCCAGCCACGCCTGTATTGAAGGAGGACGAGCGATCGCCGATATTTTGCAGGCCGTCTGGGAGGTATTGCAACCTGGCGGACGCATCGTCGCCACCGCCGGAAACCTCGAAAGCCTCTATCAAATTTCCGAAGCCTTTGCCGGGTTACAAGTTCGTCAGATTGAAGTGGTGCAATCGGCGGTGAACCGGCTTGAAACCCGAGGGACACATCAGGTTTTGGCGGCGGTTAGCCCCATTTTTGTCCTCAGTGGTGAGAAAATCGGCTGATGGCGGTCTTTATCCCGGCTGAAGACCCGGTCAAAACCTTCTCGCTAGCCTCTGGTTTAAGATACAGTTAAGCCTAGGATAATGAAATAAAGGTAATAGAAACAACGGTCGTTTCAACGGTCTCGTCCTGGGTTTAGCCTGTTCCCCATGTTTCTGTGTTTAGCCATTCAACACGTTAGTTCAAATACGATTTTAATATTATGTCTTGGTCTCGGCTCGTTAGCGGCATTGTTGCCATTATTGTGGCCTTAGTTGCCACCATTCTCGGCGGATGGTCTTTTGTCTTATTTTTTGCCGTAATTGCCTTTTTAGGGCAGCGGGAGTATTTTCAGCTAGTTCGAGCCAAGGGTCTGATTCCGGCCGCGAAAACCACCTTCGTTCTCTCTCAAGTGTTACTTTTAACCGCAGCGATCGCCCCGGAGCTGGTTAACGTCCTGTTTCCTCTCTTGGGAGCGGTGATTTGTGCCTATCTCCTCTTTCAGCCGAAACTGGCTTCGATTGCCGATATCTCCACCTCGATTTTAGGTCTGTTCTACGGAGGACTATTGCCCAGTTATTGGATTCGCATTCGTCTCGAACTCAGTGAACTGGCCTTTCCCCAGGCGGCCATTCCTCTGCCAGATACGGGTGTTACCATTGCCAGTGGTGCGCCTCTGTGGGGACTGGGCTGGACGGTTCCCCCTTGGACGGCGACGACCCCAGCCCCTTGGTTGTCACAAGGGTTTTGTATTACAGTATTGGCCTTTCTCTGTATTTGGGCCGCAGATATTGGCGCCTATTTTTTTGGTAAAACCTTCGGTCGCACTCGCTTATCGGCAGTAAGTCCCAAAAAAACCGTTGAAGGAGCCGTTTTTGGCATTGGCGGGAGTACCGCTGTGGGTATGATCGGGGCGCAGCTTCTGAGTTGGCACTATTGGCTCTGGACGGGAGCGGCGATCGGGCTAATAATCGGCTTAGGGAGTCTGATGGGTGACTTAACCGAATCGATGATGAAACGCGATGCTGGGGTCAAAGATTCTGGACAACTCATCCCTGGCCATGGGGGGATTCTCGATCGCACTGACAGCTATATTTTCACCGCGCCGCTGGTCTATTACTTTGTTACCCTACTGTTGCCTTTGCTAAACTAGCCATTTCCCTGGCCATCTATCACTACAATCTGTTTCTTTGTGACTCATTTATTTTTATTGATTCCCCCAATCTGCATCGACGCAATCCCCGATCGCATCCTTCTCGACCTGAGTGAGCGGAGGTAACTATGGCGGCTGGCCCCTTAAACCCGGTAAACCCACCCAATCTTGGACAACTGGCTCAGTTATCTCTCGATCGCATGGCCGATGCGGTACTGCTGAGTGATCTCAATGGGGAGATCTTTTACGCCAATGATGCAGCCTGTCGTCTGCTGGGTTGCGATCGCCCTGAGCTACTGAACAGCCACCTGTGGCACATAGATTGTGCTTTGACTCAAGAGGATTGGCCCCACTATCTTGAGCGCCTACGTCAACAAGAAGTCCTGGAACATGAAGCCCTCTATCGCTGCGCTAATCAAGACTCGATTGAGGTTGAAGTCACCACCAGTTATCTAGTTGCTGACGAGAGCGCCTATCACTGTACCGTCTTTCGCTATCTATCGGAACGAGCCTCCATTGCCCGGGAAGTTCAACGGGCTAAAGACCAACTACGAGCGGTTCTCGATGCTGTGCCGGGGTTGGTGTCTTGGATTAGTCAGGATGGGCATTATTTAGGTGTGAATCGTCATCTTGCCGCGAGTTATAATATGCCCCCGGATGCCTTTGTTGGGAAAGAATTAGGATTTTTGAAAAATAGCCCTGAATTTGTGGATTTTGTCAAGGACTTTTTGGACGGAAGCGTTGATTATCATACCCAATTAGTTGAAGAGAATGTTCGAGGACAACCTCGTTATTACATTACCGCCGCCCAAAAATATGACCAAGGACGAGCCACTGTCGTCGTCGGCATTGATGTCAGCGATCGCAAACGCTCGGAAGAAGCCCTACAACGCAGTGAAGCTCGACTTTTAGAAAAAACCCAACAACTCGAAGAAGCTCTACGAGAACGGCAACGAGCAGAAAGTCAGTTAGTACAATCCGAGAAAATGTATGCCCTCGGGCAAATGGTGGCAGGGATGGCCCATGAAATTAATAATCCCATTAATTTCATTTACGGGAACCTCGCCTATACCGATAACTATGTGCGAGACTTACTTGAGTTGATGAGGATGTATCAAGAAGAAATTCCGGAAACACCGCCTAAAATTGCTGCCGAAATTGAAGCCGTTGACTTAGATTTTATTACCGCCGATCTGCCCAAGATCGTCGATTCTATGAAACTAGGGGCAGAACGAATCCTGAAACTGGTGTTATCGTTACGGAACTTTTCTCGACTCGACGAAGCCCAGTTTAAACAAGCCAACGTTCAAGAGGGAATTGAAAGCGCTTTAGCGATTCTCAATCATCGTATTCAGGGTAAAATTGACCTGATTAAACAGTATGAACCTCTCCCTAAAATTTATGGCTATCCCGCTCAACTTAATCAAGTCTGGATGAACTTACTCTGCAATGCGATCGATGCCGCTCTCGATCCGGGGCTGCGAGATGGAAGTCGTGATGAGGCTAAACCGCAAATCGTCGTTCGGACCAAAGTCCTCAAGGGCGATCGCATTCTCGTGGCCATTCGCGACAACGGACGGGGCATTGAACCGGGCCTGCAAGCTAAAATCTTCGATCCCTTCTTCACCACCAAACCAGTCGGGACGGGTACAGGCCTGGGGTTATCGATTTGCTACCAAATCATCCAAACCCACAATGGCCGGATTCGGGTCATTTCCCGAGATCCCCAGAATCCCAACGGCGAATGGGAAACCGGAACCGAGTTCCTCGTCGAGTTGCCCATTGGTTCCTCCCAAGATGACGCGCCAAAATGACCAGAGGGTGTAGAATCAAACGGTCAACGACTCATTCAGCCATAGTTCAGCCATAGTTCAGCCATAGGTTACTTGAATGTCCCAACCGCGCAAACTTTACGAAGGTAAAGCCAAAATTCTCTACAGTACAGACGATCCCGAAATTCTCCTGTCTGAATTTAAAGATGACGCAACAGCGTTCAATGCCGCCAAACGAGGGCAGATCGCCCGTAAAGGAGAAATCAACTGTACAATCTCAACCCGCCTGTTTCAACAACTCGAAACCTTGGGGGTTCCCACCCATTGGATTGAGACCCCGCAGCCGACGCAAATGCGCGTCAAGCGCGTGCAAATTATTCCCTTAGAAGTCGTAGTGCGCAACCTGGCCGCCGGAAGCCTCTGTCGGCAAACTGGCTTAAGCCTGGGAACACCGATTACCCCGCCTCTGGTGGAGTTTTTCTATAAAAATGATGAGCTAGGCGATCCGCTCCTGACAGACGATCGCCTACGTCTATTGAATCTAGCTACTCCTGAGGAGATTGAGCAACTACGAGAGATGGCCCTAACCATTAATGCACATCTGCAAACTGTCCTCACTCGTTGTCAAATTACCCTCGTCGATTTCAAACTAGAGTTTGGTAAACTCGCCGATGGCACTCTCGTCTTAGCCGATGAGATTAGCCCCGATACCTGTCGCCTTTGGGATTGTCTTGAAGACGATCCTCAACGGCGTGTATTGGACAAAGATCGCTTTCGGCAAGATCTCGGCCATGTTGAAGATGCTTACGAACAAGTTTTAACACGCATCCTTGAGCAGGTGTAACGAGCAGGTGTAACGAGAAGCGACACCCTAAAAAGACAGACAAAATAAGACGCTATTAGTCATCTAAAAGCTCTTAAAGTAAAGGTTTTCTCGCCAAGAGTTTTCTTTATTGTACTGTCTGAAGTCAGCCTAAATTGGGCTGATCTCGATTTGGGTATCCGATGATGGCACGGGTGAATGATGCGTTATTTGGTGTGTGGAGGTTGAAACGTGATTGTGGATAATTCTAAATGGTCTTCTCTGACGCTGTTATCAGTGGCTATGGCTTTGAGCCTGGGGGAAGCGGGGCTGGCCCTGGACAGCCAACAGATGCAAAAATCCCTGGAGGAGCGGACTCCAGACTCCTTGAAGCTTAAGGAAATTTCGTCGAATCCGCAGCCGGCGGCGATCGCCTCAGAGGAAGACGTCTCAGAGGAGGACGCCTCAGAGGAAGACGTCTCAGAGGAGGACGTCTCAGAGGAAGACGCCTCAGAGGAGTTAAGCTCAATGGCTCCATTGTCCGAGTCAACGTTCCCGGCTGAGGTGGGTAGCTCCTGGCCGACGCTATCAGCCCCGGAAACTCTCGACTTACCGGAGTTGGATTATCCCGCCTCGGAACCATTGGCCTCGGAAATAACAGAAGTCCCCGAGACCCCAGCAACAGCCGAGATACCGGAGATCTCTCAGACAACCGACGCACCCGAGCCGACTCCCGAAGACGCGCCACGGCTGGCCCAAGAGAGTTCTGAGCAACCCCAAGTCTTAGTCTCAGAAGTGTTAGTGCGGCAAACCGATGGCCGACCCCTGGACTTAGAGCTGCAAAATGAAGTCTATGACAGCATCCGCACCCAACCGGGACGGACGACCACCAGTCGCCAACTGCAAGATGATGTCAATGCGATCTATGCAACGGGGTTTTTTGGCCGCGTCGAACCCCTCGCCGAAGAAACCCCGTTGGGGGTGCGAATTATTTTCGAGGTCTTGCCGAACCCCACCCTCAATCGAGTGGCGGTGCAGAATAATCAAGTTCTCAGCCAAGAGCGCGTTGATGACATTTTCGGCGACCAGTATGGGAGTATTCTGAATCTGCGTGACTTCCAGGAGGGAGTCGAAGCGGTGAATCGTTGGTATCAGAGCAATGGCTATGTTTTGGCACAAGTGCTAGACCCGCCGCCGCTCCCCGAAACCGGTCCGGTGACCCCTCCCCCGGTTTCGGCCGATGGGGTGGTGACGCTAGATGTGGCCGAGGGAGTCATTGAAGATATTGAAGTTCGTTTTCTCAGTGAAGACGGTCAGGCGGTCGATGAAGAGGGACAGCCGATTGAGGGACGCACCCGACCCTTTATTGTCACCCGCGAAATGCAATCTCAGCCGGGGGACGTCTTCAACCGCGATCGCATCCAAAATGATTTACAGCGAGTGTTTGGCTTAGGGCTATTTGATGACATTAACCTCAGTGTTGAACCCGGAGAAAATCCTCGTCAAGCGGTGGTGGTGATTAATGCCATTGAGGGGAGTTTCGGGTCCGTGGCCGCTGGGGGCGGCTTCAGTTCCGTGGGGGGCTTCTTCGGCACCGCTAGTTATCAGGAACAGAACTTTGGCGGTAATAACCAAACCCTCGGGGCTGAAGTGCAACTGGGAACCCGAGGCTTGTTTTTTGATGTGAACTTTACCGATCCCTGGATTGGTGGCGATCCCTTCCGAACCGCTTATAACGTCAATCTGTTCCGGCGGAGATCGATTTCCTTGGTGTATGACAGTGGTGACGATCAGCCGGAAGTGGAATTACCCAACGGCGATCGCCCCCGCATCGACCGTCTCGGTGGCGGCGTGACCTTCACCCGTCCCCTCACCCGAGATGTCTTTGATAACCGACAAGCCTGGACCGCCTCGTTGGGATTGCAAGTGCAAGAAGTGACCATTCGCGATTCCGACGGCGATCGCAGCCCCCAAGATGAGCTGGGCAACTTGCTCGCGGCCAATGAAGACGGTACCGACTTTATGGCCAGCGTGCGCCTCGGGTTAGCGCGCGATCGCCGTAATAATCTCCTCGACCCCACACGGGGCGATCGGGTCAGTGTCAGTACCGAACAAGTCCTCCCCTTCGATGACAACGTCTCCTTTAACCGGCTACGGGGCAGCTATAGTTACTACCTCCCGGTGGACTTCCTCGATCTCGAAGGCTCCCAGGCCCTAGCCTTTAACGTGCAAGCAGGAACCATCATCGGGGATATGCCCCCCTATGAAGCCTTCGTCCTCGGCGGTGTGAACTCGGTTCGTGGCTATTCCGAAGGCGCTCTGGGGGCGGGTCGGTCCTTCCTACAAGCTACAGCCGAATATCGCTTCCCGATCTTTGCCATTGTCGGCGGGGTAGCCTTCCTAGATGTGGGAACTGACCTGGGTACCGCTGGAGATGTCCCCGGCAACCCGGCTGACGTTCGGGATAAACCCGGAAGTGGTTTAGGCTATGGCTTGGGACTACGCATCCAATCCCCCATTGGCCCGATTCGAGTCGATTTTGCCATCAACGACGAGGGGGAAAATCGCTTTCACTTCGGCATTGGCCAGCGCTTCTAAGTGAGTTTTTCTCCGTCATTGTTTATCTCCTCTCAATGGTTCTCGTCTCATGTCTGTCTCTTCCTCGACTCCCTTATCCTCCCGCTGTGACTTGACTCAGGGGGGACGGACCCTACGGCGATCGCTCCGGTGTCAGGGCATTGGCCTGCATTCGGGGCAAAAGAGCGAGGTTCAGTTGCATCCCCTTGCCCCCGGCCAGGGACGGCGGCTGCAACGACGAGATCTCCCTGGAAGCGACCCCCTGAGACTTTCTCCAGAGGTGGTGCAACCGAGTCCCCTCTGTACCCAACTGGCTCAAGGAGAGGTCAGCGCCCAAACCGTCGAACATTTACTGGCGGCCCTAGCCGCCCGAGGTATTACTGACGTACTGATTGACCTCGATGGTCCAGAAGTGCCGATTCTCGATGGCTCCGCCCGAGATTGGATCGAGGCGATCGATGCCGTCGGAGTCACTCCCGGTCATTGCCCTGAGGCGGTTCCGACTCCTCTGGCTGAACCCATCTGGATTCAGGATGGGGAGGCCTTCGTCGCCGCCCTGCCGGCTCCCCAGTTGCGCTTGAGTTATGGCATTGACTTCGCCGCCGCCGCCATCGGCCAACAATGGCACACCTGGACCCCGGTAAGGGAGGACTTTGCCCAGGAGATTGCCCCAGCTCGTACCTTTGGACTAGCCCATGAGGTAGAATCTTTACGGAGCCGGGGACTCATTCGGGGTGGATGTTTAGACAATGCTCTCGTTTGTGACGGTGATCATTGGCTCAATCCTCCCTTGCGATTTGCAAATGAACCAGTGCGTCATAAAATCTTAGACTTAGTAGGAGATCTGAGCTTACTGGGTCGCATTCCAGTGGCTCATATTCTTGCTTATAAAGCGAGCCATCGCCTGCATGGTCGCTTAGCTCAATGCCTGCGATCGCGCGGGTACGCATAAGCCAGTTTTAGGGGATCCTCAGGGCAAGCCGCAGGCAACGCCGAGCCGGATCTTCGTTAGCCGCAGTACTTGAAGCCAATTATGTCCATACTTATTGACGCCAACACGAACAACGCCCAACATACGGAAACGGAACCGGTCTCACCCCCAGCCACGATGCTGAGTGTTGACGAGATTCATCGTCTCTTGCCCCACCGTTACCCCTTTGCTTTGGTCGATCGCATTATTGAATATGTCCCGCAAAAACGGGCCGTGGGCATCAAAAATGTCACCGTGAATGAACCCCATTTTCAGGGCCATTTCCCCGGAAAGCCGATTATGCCTGGAGTCTTGATTGTCGAGGCCATGGCTCAAGTCGGCGGGGTAGTCTTAACCCAAATGCACGAAATGGAGGAAGGCTTATTCACCTTCGCCGGTATTGATAATGTCCGTTTCCGTCGCCCGGTGGTGCCTGGGGATCAACTGGTGATGACCGTTGATCTCCTCTGGACAAAACGCCGCCGCTTCGGGAAAATGTACGGTCGCGCTGAAGTGGATGGACAGTTGGTTAGCGAAGGGGAACTGATGTTTTCTCTGATGGTCGAATAACAAGGGTCAGATCACGGACTCTCCCGAACTTGTACAACCGCGCCACCGGACGCGGCACAGGGATAACCGCCAACCCCTTGAGGCGGCCGTTTCCGCCCGCCAACCGATCAACTCGAGACATGATTCATCCAACTGCTGTCATTCATCCCCAGGCCCAACTTCACCCGAGTGTTCGTGTTGGGGCCTATGCTGTTATCGGCCAACAGGTCACTATCGGACGAGATACCACCATTGAAGCCCATGTGGTCATTGATGGGGCCACTCGCATCGGTGAGCGCAATCATATTTTTCCCGGCGCGGCTATTGGCCTAGAACCCCAAGATCTCAAATATGAGGGAGCCGTCAGTGGGGTGTCAATCGGCAATGATAACCGGATTCGCGAATATGTGACCATTAACCGCGCCACTCAGGGGGGGGAAATGACCTGCATTGGCGATAATAATCTGTTGATGGCCTATGTTCATGTAGCTCACAACTGCACCATTGGTAATGGGGTGGTGATTACCAATGCGGTGGAGTTGGCGGGTCATGTCTGTGTTGAGTCCAATGCTCGTATTGGCGGGGTGGTGGGGGTTCATCAGTTTGTCCATATCGGCGAGTTATCCATGGTGGGGGGCATGAGTCGGATTGACCGCGATGTTCCCCCCTATATGCTCGTTGAAGGGAATCCTAGCCGGGTGCGAGCTTTGAATCAGGTGGGCTTAAAACGGGCGGGGTTGATGGAGATTGATGAGGGAGAAGCGTTTCAGGTCTTGAAAAAGGCCTTTCGCCTCCTCTATCGCTCGGATCTGAGCTTGGAGATCGCTCTCGATCGCCTGAAGTTATTACCTGAAACTCCCCAGGTACAACATTTACAGCATTTTCTACAGGCCTCCCGTCAGCCGGAACGACGAGGCCCCATTAGTGGCCAGCGTCGCAGTCGGGGTGAGTCCTCGTGAGTCGGCGCATTTTTGTCAGTACGGGGGAAGTGTCGGGAGATTTACAGGGGGCGTTATTGATTGAGGCTCTCTATCGTCAGGCCCGTCAGCAGGAGATTCCTTTGGAGATTTTGGCCTTGGGAGGCGATCGCATGGCGGCGGCTGGGGCGACCCTGCTGGCTCATACCAGTGGCATTGGCTCGGTGGGTCTGTTGGAGTCTCTACCGTTCCTGCTGCCGACGCTACGGGTGCAACGACAGGCCCTCAAGGCCTTGCGATCGCAGCCCCCGGACTTGGTGGTGTTGATTGATTATATGGGACCCAATCTGGGCTTGGGCAATGCGATTAAACGGGAGTTTCCCCAGGTTCCCATTGTCTACTATATTGCCCCTCAGACTTGGGTCTGGTCGCCGAGCGATCGCGATGCCTTGCGTTTGGTGTCTCTGTGCGATCGCCTCTTGGCCATTTTCCCGCAAGAAGCCCACTATTTTCGCGAGCGTGGCGCCAATGTCACCTGGGTGGGTCATCCCCTCGTCGATCGCCTGGCCCAAGCTCCTGACCGCCACAGCGCCCGTCAAGCCTTGAATCTCAAGGATGACGACATCGTGATTGCTCTGTTGCCGGCCTCACGTCACCAAGAACTGAAATATCTGGTTCCCCCCATTTTTGCCGCCGCCCGAGAGCTTCAGCAAAAATTGCCTCAGGCTAAGTTTTGGATTCCTCTATCCCTCGATATCTACCGCGAGGCCTTACACGATGCTCTCAATACTGCTGGAGTGCGAGCCGAAATCACCGGCGATCGCCGTCTGGAGCGTCTAGCAGCGGCTGATTTAGCCATTAGTAAGTCGGGGACTGTTAACCTAGAACTGGCCCTGCTCAACGTGCCACAGATCGCGGTCTATGCCGTTCATCCCCTCACCGCTGGTTTTGCACGTCGGGTTTTGGATTTTAAGATCGAGTTCATGTCACCCCCCAACTTAGTGACCATGACGGCGATTATCCCCGAACTGATGCAAGAAGCGGTCACGTCGGAAAATATTGTCCGAGAAGCCTTAAGTCTCCTGTTTGACCGTCAGCGGCGAGACACCATGCAGCAGCAATATGCTCAGATGCGGCAACAGATTGGTGACGTGGGGGTCTGCGATCGCGCCGCTAGGGAAATTTTAGCCCTCCTCGGGGAACCCTAGGGACGTTCCCCATGGCGCTCAAACCACTCAGGCTAATCTGGAAAAGCTCCTTAGCCTTATGTAGTGTAAAAAGGAGCAAACCCGTCAAGACCCCGACAACCGACAACCCTGACTCCGTATCAACGTTTTATGAAAGACTCAGCTCAAAAAAATCGTTCTCTTGGTCTCCTAGCCGGACTGGCCATTGTTATCGTCCTCGGCGGCGCGGCTGTCACCTGGTTTCAGCGAAGTGGCGTTGAGGAGATCCCAGACCCTCCCTCAGATATCTCAGAACCCGCCAACGGGGGCAATGTTGCCCAAACGACCCTCCCAGAAATCTATCTGCTTCAGGATACTGGCACTGACTTTGAACTGTCGGCGATGCCCATCACGGTTGATGAAACCGACAATGTTCTCAGCAGCAATGACCCTGAGCTGATGTTAACGGAAGCCTTCCGCCAACTGTTGGCCATGTCCGACTCGTCCCCGGCCCTGACAGCTATTCCCCCTGAGACGCAGCTCAATGACTTAGAAGTCACCGATAGCGGTGTTCGGGTGGATCTCTCGGCGGAATTTACCCGTGGCGGTGGCTCCGCGTCTATGATCGGGCGGCTCGATCAAGTGGTCTATACGGCCACCAGTCTCGATCCCGAGGCTGAGGTTTGGCTCTCGGTTGAGGGAGAACCCCTCGAACTCCTCGGCGGTGAAGGCTTGGAAGTTCCCCAACCGGTGAGCCGGGACGATTTGTAAGTCGTCAACAGTGGACAATTGAATATAGACAATTAAAAACCAGGCAATCCTTGAATTGCCTGGTTTTTAGACGTTAAAAACGTCTTGACTTATCTGTCAATTACGACAAATATCTAACGCGCTCAGCTACTGCATGACCACTTCAGGTTCAACTTCAGGTTCCGCCGGCACCTCAGGAACCCCATCGAGTTCCGTGGCTTGGCCGCCATTGAGGGACGAGAGATCCAAATTGCCATAATAGGCATCGAAAATTAGCTGTTTGAGGTCTGTAATCAAGGGATAGCGGGGATTCGAGACCGTACATTGGTCATCAAAGGCGCGATCGGCCACTTGATCCACCTGAACCTTAAACTGAGCTTCATCGAGTTGAATCAGGTCTTTCATGGCGCTGGGGATGCCCACTTCTTGCTTGAGACGTTCAACCGCCTGAATCAGACGCACAATTTTCTCATCTTCCGTCTCACCGCCGAGTTGCAGGTGATCGGCGATGCGAGCGTAGCGCCATTTGGCATTGGGATACTTGTACTGAGAGAACGTGGCCTGTTTAAAGGGCGCATTGGTGGCGTTGTAGCGAATGATATGAGAAATCATCACTGCATTGGCCAAACCATGAGGAATATGGAACGTCGCCCCGAGTTGGTGAGCGATGGAGTGACAGATTCCCAGGAAGCCATTGGCGAAGGCCATCCCTGCCATCGTGGCGGCGTAGTGCATTTTCTCCCGGGCCTTGGGATTGGCGGCCCCTTGGTGATAGGAATCGGGGAGATACTTAAAGATCAGCCGAATCGCTTCTAAGGCTAAGCCGTTGGTGTATTCTGAGGCCAACACCGACACATAGGCTTCGAGGGCATGGGTTAGGGCATCGACGCCGCCGAAAGCGGTGAGGCTTTTGGGCATATTCAACACCAACTCGGGATCGACGATCGCCATCGTGGGAGTCAGTGCGTAATCGGCCAGGGGATACTTGATATCGTTGCGGCGATCGGTCACCACGGCGAAGGGGGTCACTTCTGAGCCGGTTCCCGAGGTGGTTGGAATAGCGACCAACACCGCTTTCTCGCCCAACTCAGGTAAATCATAGACCCGTTTGCGGATATCCATAAACCGCATCGCTAAGCCTTCAAACTCGATTTCAGGATGCTCATACATCAGCCACATGATTTTAGCGGCATCCATGGGGGAGCCACCGCCGAGGGCGATAATGACATCGGGTTGAAAGTTGTTCATCACGGCCAGGCCCCGATTCACGGTTTCGAGGGAGGGATCGGGTTCGACTTCTGAGAAGATCGTGTATTTAAGGCCAATATCCTCAAGGACGGTTTCGACCGCCGTCGTCATCCCCAGATCGTAGAGGGGTTTGTCGGTGACAATCAAGGCTCGTTGTTTGCCGGCCAGTTCCCGCAGGGCCACGGGTAGAGAGCCATATTTAAAATAGACTTTGGGAGGAATCCGGAACCACAACATATTCTCCCGTCGTTCGGCCACGGTTTTGACGTTGAGCAGGTGATGGGGTTCGACGTTTTCACTGATGGAGTTGCCCCCCCAGGTGCCGCAGCCGAGGGTGAGGGAGGGATCGAGGCGGAAGTTATAGAGGTCGCCGATGGCTCCTTGAGAGGAGGGGGTATTGATGAGGACTCGCGCCGTCTGCATTTTGTCCTCGAATTGTTTGATATGGTCAAATTCCGAGGGTTTGATGTAGAGAACGGCGGTATGTCCCCGTCCACCAAATTCGACGAGGGCTTCGGCTTTATCGACGGCTTCGTCAAAGTCGCTGGCGCGATACATGGCCAGGACTGGGGAGAGTTTTTCGTAGGCGAAGGGTTCGTCGGTACTGATGTCACTGACTTCGCTGATGAGAACGCGGGTGTTCTCGGGAATGGTGATGTCGGCTAATTCGGCGATGGTTTCGACGGATTGGCCGACAATGTTGGCGTTGAGGCGTCCGTTGTTGATGAGGAGTTTGCCGAGGCGGCAGCCTTCTTCGGGACTGAGGAGATAGGCGCCGCGATCGATAAATTCTTGACGCACTTCGTCATAGACATCATCGAGGACGACGACGGATTGCTCACTGGCGCAAATCATGCCATTGTCGAAGGTTTTACTGAGCAAAATCGACGACACGGCCATTTTGATGTGAGCGCTGGAGTCGATGAGGGCCGGGGTATTGCCGGCACCAACCCCCAGGGAGGGATTACCCGAGGAGTAGGCCGCTTTCACCATTCCCGGGCCGCCGGTGGCCAGGATCAGTTTGACATCCTGGTGCTGCATCAGGGCTTGGGAGAGGGGGACTGTTGGTTCGTCAATCCAGCCGATGATGTTTTCCGGTGCGCCGGCGGCGACGGCGGCATCGCGGACGATTTTGGCGGCTTCGATGGTACAGCGTTTGGCCCGAGGGTGAGGCGAAAAGATAATCGCGTTACGGGTTTTTAGGGTGATTAGGGCTTTGAAAACTGCTGTTGAGGTGGGGTTAGTTGTGGGAACAATCCCAGCTAAGATACCAACGGGTTCGGCAATGCGTTGAATGCCGAATGATTTATCTTCTTCGATAATGCCGCAGGTTTTTTCGGCTTTGTATTTGTTGTAGATGATTTCTGAAGCAAAGTGGTTTTTGATCACTTTGTCTTCGGTGACGCCCATGCCGGTTTCTTCCACGGCGAGTTTTGCCAAGGGAATGCGAGCCGCGTTGGCAGCTAGAGCGGCTTTTTTAAAAATGACATCCACTTGCTCTTGGCTAAAGCTCGCATAGGCCTCTTGGGCGGCTTTGACGTTGGCAATATGGGCTTCGAGTTGTTCGAGGTTTGTGACAAGCTCAGTCATGATTGGCATTTCCTTGGTGAGCAACAAAATAAATCGTAGGATATCGACAGTGACTCAAGTTGAGACGGGTTCACAGACTCCCTAATTGAATTGACGAGAACCCGATGGGTTGAGTTGAATTTGTGGCCGATGATTGTGGCCAAGTTTCCATCGGGGATGTCTCGGTAGAACACTGGGTTCAATAGGATCGATTCAATTGACTCGATGTTGAGTCACTGTGTTGAGGTTAACCTACTTTTTAAACCCTCGGCTTTATGTTAAGACCGAGTAATCTTAAAAGAGTCAAAAAATGTTTCGGCTTCGGGAAAGTCGATGTCTCCGTCTTGTGCGCCAACTAGCAGTTGGTAGAGAACGGCATCTTCAGCATCGGCGATCATCATTAGTTTAAAGCGAATTCCTTCAGGATTTCGCATGATAATAGAGCGGGCGGGAAGTCCTTCAATGCTGATGGTTTCTTCGCTTTCAATTTCTGAGTTGGTACTCGCGGCGGCGTTATCTCGCCCACCATCTAGGCCTTGTTCGACATCAAAGCTTTCACCTTCGGGTAGGGGAATTGGGTTGGCGCCGCTCATGTAGGCTCGTCCTTGGCTCCCATCTTCGTAAATGGCTAGTGAGAGTTCAATTTCCTGATTCTCACTGACGGAGATGGTTTCGTTCTGTTCGAGGGGTTCTTGGGGAAATTTGATTTGATAGCGTCCATCGGGGGGTTCGTAGGTGAACCAGTCCCCAGTATTCGTTTCAGAGGTCGTGCTCCCGTCTGAGGTGTCCTCGGAGGTTGGGGATGTGTCAGCGGTTGAATTGTCTGCTGGGGTTTCTGTGGTCTCGGACGTGGACGTTTCTTCGTTGGTTGTATCGTCACCGCTACAGCCGACCAGGGCCAGGGGAACGGTGAGAGCCAGTAATAGGGCAAAAAATTTCGAGGTCATAGTGAGCCTATTGAGCTTTTGATGTCTATGGTAACGCGATTAGATTGGTCACTCATCATTCAAAGGACTGATTTCAAGTTTTTCATGGAATTGCGATCGCAACGGTTAACTAGGATGCAGAAGTGATCCTCACCGCTTATTTAGGTCACTTTAGGCTATTTTTTTAGATTCTTTTAAGGTTTAAGAGGGGGATAGTTCAGCTCTCGGCTCGTCTTGGCTTGAATGAGGTTAAGCCTTGGGGTTAAAAATCGATGGTAATCCCCCAACTTTCAAAGTCTTGTGCGTGGCGAATGAGTTGTTTTTGTAGGGTTCCGTTGAGCCAAAAAATGACGGGACAGGGAAAACGCTGACGAAACATCTCCCGCATTTGATTCAGGGATTCGAGGACGACGAGGGGCTGCTGTAGGCGATCGAGACCTAGGATCATCAGGGCCTGGGGGGGGTCAATGACGAGTTGTTGGGAGATGATGGAGTAGGGATGGTCGCTGTGGGGGGGAAGGACAATCTCTTGTAGGGGAACTGAGGTGATCTGATGGAGGTTTTCGATGAGGCGATCGCGCCGGGAGCGGGCGTCACAGCGGGCAAAAATCGGCTCAAACTGTCCTTGGCCGGACTCGATCGCCCAGGCTAACTGGTGCAGGGTATCGTCGGTCTGAGGGATAGGCTGGCTGTTGAGGAGAAGGGGCTGCATTCGTTTAATGGCTCAGGTTAATGGCTCAGGTTAATCTCGGTTCGCTGGTCTCGATTGGAGGAGAATTGTCGCTGACAGTTGCGGAACTCCCTAGGCTCATGCTGTAGTTGAGGGAATCAGCCGTTGAGACAGTGGTGAAACTGGCCGATGACAGTTTATGTCTTTTGGGAATCTATGCCCGTCTCCGGTCGGGTCAAGCTGTTGCCCTTAATCCCTCAACTGACCTGGATGAAGGTTAATGGTGAAGGTTAATGGTGAAGGGTAATGGTGAACGATCGCGAAGATATACCTATGATGCCGTTTTCTCATGGCTAAGGGTCAACTGTCAACGGTCAACGGTCAACGGTCAACGGTCAACCGGCTACGGCTAGATCTGCGCGTCCTCTATTGCCCCGTACTGTTATGATTTCATCGTCCCGTTCATCTATTGAATCCTCTTGGGAAACCCAAGCTGAACTCGATTTACTCGAAACGGTGTTATTTGGGGAGGATGTCACCTACCCCTGGAATCCCGGTGAGTGTGAAGATCTCGATGACACTCCGGCGTTTTGCGATCCCCTCAAGGTGGATGATTTGAATTTAGGCGATCGCTCGCCGATTTTTTTTGCTCAACTTGATAGTTGCATGATTTACGCACAACTGTGTGAGCGGTTTGCGTCTCAAGTCCCGGACTCTCTCCTGCAACGGCTCTACAATCTGGCTAAGCACAGCAGCCGTCGAGAGATCTCCCACCTCGCTCGACTTGTGGCTTGTGTTCAGCCTCTGCTTCCTGACTGGACTCAAGAAGGATTACAGGAGTTAGCGGGGCCTCTGGCTGAGGGGGGTGATGGTGAACTCCCTGATTGTTCGTTGGCTCATTCCTGGGAGCAACTGTCAAGTTTAGACCAAGCTCGTTTGAGTTTGGCGATCGCCCACTTCACGCTACAACAGCTACTCGTTAAAATTTAAGAAGATTTAAGGTTTACGGATGAGTCGGGCCGGCGAATCCTGACCCCCCCGACTCACATCACTGCATCTTTGCCAAAACCATTATGACTGAACTCCCTCCCCTAACCCGCCAAACGATTTGGGCCATCCTCAATAAAGAGTTGGACAATGAGACCGTTAACCGCTTGGTTTGGCATTATTTAGGCTATCGCTATGATCCGCAACAGCAACAGTGGCAGACGGATCAGGTTGCCGAAGACTGGCGAGAGACGTATCCTGAGCCGCCGGACTTTATTGAACATCGTCCCCCCAATGTCAAACTCACTCGTTCAATTCCCAAGCCGAACAAACAACTCCTCAAGGAAAAGTTGGGGTTTAAAGGCTATAAGATTGGTGAATTTTCACCCCTCGAAACTCGGCGAGCTACGATGGCGAACTGGCTGCTCAATTACATGGTAGAACACGAGATTGAGATAGATAGCAAAAATTGGTCTGAATAGGACAAAAAAACTTGGGAAAAGAAGGCAAGAGGCATAACCCACCCCTAACCCCTCCCAAGAGGGGATGGCAAGAGGCAAGAGGCATAACCCACCCCTAACCCCTCCCAGGAGGGGAGAACCCACCCCTGCCCCTCCCAAGAGGGGAAAGAGGTAGGAGATTCTCTTCCAACTCAGAGTATCCTTGCTGAGTGTCCTAAGGCAATCGAAGATTGCTATAGTTTTCGTTGTCTCTTCTCTAGTTTCTCTGACTCCTCTCTCGTTCTCTCTCGTTCCTTGGCTTCAGCCAAGGAATGCTCAACAGGCGGCTCTGCCTCCCTCTCAGGCGGCAGAGCCGCCGAGAGTGCGTGTCACGGCTTCAGCCATGACACGAGATGTTGGGAGATGTTGGGAGATGTTGGGAGATGTTGGGGAAATAAGATTGTCCCGGTTACTGGTTCAGGTTTACATTTTCAGATCTACATTTTTAGACCTACATTTGTAATCCACATCGATTGATAGGGTTGCAAATGCAAAATCTGATAAATATCCGTGATTTCCTGTCCACTAATTAAATCACACCAAGGGTCAGTACAGACTAAATTCAACTCTGTTAATGGCAATTTTTTGGGGCGATCGCTCAGATTGTGAATCGAGAAAATACTCTGATCTCGATTGATACTTTGCCGCCAAAAGCCAAACAAGGATTTCTTCAAATGCAACGTATATTGAGTGGCATTGGGGTGAAAGGCCGGTTGTTGGCGACGAATCCGAATTAAACGGCTCAGTTCTCGTAACACCTGAGCTTGTGCTGAATTGGGGTCTTCAAGATAGGACAGTAACTCCGTTTCATCCCATTGGTGACGATTGATAGAGCGATTACGCCCCGTTTGAGCCATTTTCTCGCGATCATTGCCCGTCGCCAGCAAACTATGAATATAAAAGGCGGGAATCCCCTCTAACGACATCATAATGGTCTGAGAACAGAGAAAGCGTTGAATTTGCCATTCATCTTCCCCTTTTACCGTTCCTTTTAAGGCTTCAAACAGAGAGATATTGATTTCATAGGGACTCTCAGAACCATCCGCTTGTTGTCGCATACTAATTTCACCGCCAAAGCGTTTCATGGTGGCAATCAGTTGCTCGTATTCTTCATCGGTGAGCAGTCCTTCCGTCGGCCGCAGGCCAATACCATCATGGGAGGCGGTGAAGTTAAAATAGGCACAACCGAGGGGTGCGGGAGGCATACTCATCATCCAGGTGCGTAAATGCTCAGATTTGCCCTGTAATAAGGCATTGAGCAATAAAGGTGGCAGGCTAAAGTTATAGATCATGTGCGCTTCATTGCGGTTGCCGAAATAGCTCAAGTTTTCCCGGTTGGGAACATTGGTTTCGGTAATTAACGCCACCTGGGGATTGAGGGTTTGTAGGATTTCCCGCAAGACTTTAATTAAGGCATGAGTTTGCGGTAAATGAATGCAAGGAGTACCTAATTCTTTCCAGAGATAGCCGATCGCATCGAGACGAATATAGCTGGCCCCGGCTTGGACATAGTAGAGGAGGATATCGACAAATTCGAGTAAGACATCGGGATTGGCAAAATTGAGATCCACCTGATCTTCGCTGAAGGTGGCCCAGATGTGTTTGTCGCCGCTGGGAGTGTCGACACGCAGCAAGAGGGGACTGTTGCGGGGCCGGACGACTTGGGAGACATCGGTATCGGCATCGACGCAGATGAAATAGTCACAACCGGGTTTTTGTCCCTGTTTGAACTGTTGAAACCACTCACTTTGACTGGAGGTGTGGTTGATGACGAGATCGACCATGAGGTTAAAGTCGTTGGCGATCGCCTTAATTTCGTCCCAGGTTCCCAGTTCGGGGTTGATGGTCCGATAGTCAATTACGGCAAAGCCATCGTCGGAACTGTAGGGACAAAAGGGGAGAATATGAACGCCGGTGATGGTGTCTTTGAGATACTCACGGAGGAAACGGCCCAGGGTGACGAGGGGTTTTTCCCCGTCGCGGCGGATACTGTCGCCGTAGGTAATCAGGAGAACGTTGTCTTGACTCCATTTGCCTAAATCTTCGTCGAGGGAGTCAGATAGTAAGGGGGATAACCGTTCATAAATGCGATCGAGGAGAGATTGCGCCGTCTCGTCGTCATAGACGGATTGTAAGAGGGGGAGGATGCGCCGGGTAAAGATCTCATAGGGACGATTGATGGTGGAAAATGACGAGGTCGATAAACTCATAGCAGGCAAGATTGAGAAACGTGATCGGTTTAACGATTTAGGGTACGAGGTTGGCGATCGCCAATTTGACGGTTTCGTTACCACTTGGGGATAAGCGGAAAGCCAAGTGCCGGTTATGTTATGAAAACTTGAAGTTTGGCGCCAAATCCGGCAAAGTTTCCGAAAATTTAGCGAAGCTTTGCGATCGCGTCAAGTCAGGTTCTGGAGTTGGGATACCAAGCTGGCTCTAAACTGGCTCTAAACTGGCTCTAAAATGGCTCTAAAGCCCCCTAAAAGACAAAAAACGAGACGCACCTCAGGTACGTCTCGCTCAGCCACTAAACGGTCATTTTTGCCGGGAACGGCAGTTAACTACGAGCAATCTCTTCTTCGAGTTCTAAATCAAACAAAAGATGCAGGGTTTTCATGGCTCGACGGCGAGCCTCAATATCCTGTTGAGCCCGTAGTTGTACCATGGGATCATGCAGAATCTTGTTGACGATGCCGCGAGTTAGAGCCTCAATCACTTCTTGATGCTTCTCAGCGAACTCGGCGCCGAGGCGAGACAGCGCTTTTTCAAGTTCCTGTTCGCGGATGGTTTCGACTTTACGGCGTAGGCTGCTAATCGTGGGGACGGTTTCGAGCGATCGCCACCAGGATTCAAAGCTGGCTAACTCCTCTTCGAGAAGCATTTCCGCTTCCATGGCCATTTGACGGCGACTTTCTTGGTTTTGGGCCACCACCGCTTTGAGATCATCGACGTTGAAGCATTGAACCTCCTCCAACTCGCTGACGTTGGCGTGAACATTGCGGGGAACGGCGATATCAAACAGCATTAAGCCGGGATGGGCCACCGCTCGCAAGTTGTCACAATGCAAAATCGGTTCCGTCGCGCCGGTTCCGGTAAAGACCATATCCGAGTCAGCCACCGCCGCCAACATTTCATCCCAGGGACGAACATTGATATTCGCGTCGGGGAACTTTCCGGCCAATTCCTCGGCCCGAGATTGGGAACGATTCACCAGGGTTAAGCTGTTGGCCCCTTTGGCGATCGCGTGTTGCACCAAGAGTCGGGACATTTTCCCGGCCCCCATGACACAGAGGCGTTGGCTTCCGAGGTTGGGGACTTTCATCTGGGCCAACTCCACCGCCGCCGAACTAATCGAGACGGCGCCGGTGCCGATACTGGTTTCAGTGCGCACCCGTTTTCCGGCACTGATGGACTGTTTAAATAACTGATTGAGCACTCGTCCCACCCCTTTATGCTTCTGGCTGAGTTTGTGGGTGGTTTTGACTTGTGCCAAGATTTGCCCTTCACCGAGGACTAAACTTTCGAGTCCTGCACTGACGCGCAACAGGTGCATGACGGCGTCTTGGTGCAAGAGGACAAACAAATAGGGACGTAATTGGGGGAGATAAATCCGGGAACGATCCGCTAGGAACTGGCTCACTTCTCGAACCGCAGGTTCGGTGTCTTTGGCGATGAAATAGATTTCGAGGCGGTTACAGGTACTCAGCAGAGCCACTTCTTCAATGTTGGGATAGCTCGAAAGCTGGGCGATCGCGGCCTCGATCTGCGGTTCTGGGATACTCAGTTTTTCACGAATTTCGACTGGCGTTGTTTTGTGGCTTAGCCCAACAACAGCGATATTCATAATGATTTGGTAAGAGTTTGTTATCAGGGTCGGAGTCGGTTCAGAGGAGTTCCCCTGTGGCTCAGTATAACGCGAAGGCGATCGCGCGAACCTGAGGAACCCCTCTTCGGGAGACGAAAGGACGCTCTATTTCAGTTGTAGGCGACGGGGTGCGTCCGTCATATGAACGGTATCGACGAAGCGAGCGGTTTTACTTTGGCTCGAAATAACCAAAGATTGCGTCCGCGCGCCACCGTGGAAGAAACGCACTCCTTCCATGAGGGTTCCGGGGGTAATCCCACAAGCGGCAAACAGGACCGTTTCACCACAGGCCAGTTCATGAGCATCATAGACCTTATCGGGGTCATCAATGCCCATGCTGGCGAGACGTTCGAGGTTGCTTTCTTTGCTCTCGCCAATTAAGCCGGTTTTAACCACCGCCGGGTCATAAATGAGCTGTCCTTGGAAATGTCCACCTAGACAGCGCATAGCGGCGGCGGAAATCACCCCTTCAGGAGCCGCGCCAATTCCCATCAGCGCGTGGATGTTGGTACCGGCGAAGGCGCAAGAGATGGCGGCGGACACGTCACCATCACTAATCAGACGCACGCGAGCGCCAGCCTTGCGAATTTCTTGGACTAAATCCTTGTGACGGGGGCGATCCATGACCACCACCACCAATTCTTCGATGGTGCGATCCATGCAGTCGGCCAGGATGCGTAGGTTTTCCGTAGCCGACTTGCGGATATCGACATGATTTTTAGCCACAGCGGGGGCGGCTAATTTTTTCATGTAGAAGTCGGGTGCAGCGAACAAACCGCCTTTTTCGGAAATGGCCAACACCGCCATGGAGCCGTTTTGTCCATAGGCGACGAGGTTGGTTCCTTCGCAGGGATCAACCGCAATATCGATTTCAACGAGTTCGTCGGGGTTACAGTATTGTTTGGCGTTTTCTTGGGTGCAAATACCCACTTCTTCGCCAATGTAGAGCATGGGGGCGTCGTCCCGTTCCCCTTCTCCGATGACGATACGACCCCGCATATGAATCTGGTTCATACGCTCACGCATGGCTTCTACGGCCACTTGGTCGGCGGTGTTTTTCTCACCTTTTCCCATCCAATGAGCTGAGGCGATCGCCGCCTGCTCAACGACTTCAATAATTTCTAGCCCGAGGGTACTTTCCACGAATTCTAGTCTCCCAAAAGATATTTATCGGTGAGTTCGATGGGATTTGCTCCCGTTTTTTGTAAACGAACTCTTAACAGTTTGACAGGGACAAAGGCGGCGTATTTAACGACAGCAACTTTCCCTGAACATGAGAAGACGGCATTCTCCTATGGTCACCATCTCTGGCGGTTTACCACTCACTAGGAAATGCCACACCGGATAATCTTACGATATTTCCGGACCGTTAGCCGTCAAGCTGTCAGCAAAACTTTTTATCAGTTGAGTGAGCGAAACCCAGGAGAACGCGACTTGACAGGCTTGCAGTAAAGTCTCCCACAGATAGAAGTAACAATCAAGACAGCCCTCCATTTCCCCAATCAAGCTCTAATCCCAAGCTCTAAGGCGAAGCCTTGGCGGGACGGTTGAGGGGCTAGGGAAGGGTGGCCTCAGTTCGACGACGGCGTTCGTCAGCGCTCGGGCCAGGTGGTCGCGGAACTGGGGCTAAACTGAGCGCGAACTGGGGGTGAACTCGAGGCCAATGGTGTTAAGTTTTGTGCTTTGATGGGTTCGGGGCGGCGATGGGCTTCAGGACAGATAGCCATGGAGATGGTTTCCTCCGGAGCAAGCGAGATAGACCCGGAAAGGGAAACGGTGGGAAACTCGACGAAAATTGAACCATTCTGATTAAAAACCAATTAGGATATGCCAGACTGGTGTTCGATCTCGGGTTAGGTCAGGAGGTCACTTAGAAGTCACAAGTTTATCGATATCTTTCAAGATATTGTTTTCGTTGGATGGGCAAACTCAATCAGGTTCACCGTTATTCTCCAGGACTGTTCCTTGTCAGTACGACAGTCATTTTCACAGTTACGTCGACTCCCATGTTGGCCTTGGAGCCGAGGACGGCCAAGATCAATCCCGCCAGCGATCGCCTGGCGCAAGTGCGTCCATCTCCAGAAGATCCGTTTCCTGATTTGGAGTTCCCCGAACGGCTTCCACCACCTGAAGAACTCTTAGAACCCCGGCCCGAGGGTGAGACGGATGAGCAACTCGATCGCCTTGAGGGGACGATTGAGGTGCGTGGCTATCGTGTCGAAGGGAGTAGCCAGTTTACCGCTGAGGACTTTGCATCGGTCTTGGAACCGTTCATTGGCCAGATGTCCTTTGCACAGTTATTGCAGGCGCGATCGGCGGTGACACAGTTTTATGTGGATCGTGGTTATGTCACCTCGGGGGCGCTACTTCCGCCCCAAACCATTGACGATGGGATTGTCACGATTCAGGTGATTGAAGGGGCCTTAGAGGATATCGTGGTCACGGGCGATCGCCGTCTGAATCCCGATTATGTGCGATCGCGCCTCAATTTGGCGGCCCAAGCCCCCCTCAATATCAATGAACTCCTCGAAGCCTTACAACTGCTGCAACTCGATCCCCTGATTGAGAATCTCTCAGCGGAACTCTCGGCCAGTCCTCGGCCAGGCTTCAACCTCCTCGAAGTCGAAATTAGCGAAGCGCCCAGTTTTCGCCCCCTGTTACGACTCGATACTGGCCGATCGCCGACGGTAGGTGCTTATCGAGGAACGGTAGAACTCGAAGAGAGAAACCTCACCGGTTGGGGCGATCGCGCTCGTATCAGTTACAGTCGCAGCGAGGGAAGTAATGAACTGCAAGCGGCCTATCGCCGCCCCATCAATCCTCGTAATGGAACTCTGGAAACCTCGTTTCGGATTACGGGGAGTGAAATCATCGAATCTCCCTTTGATGAGTTGGATATCACCGCCGATTCCCGAGATTACGAACTCACCTATCGTCAACCCCTACATCGCAGCCCCACTGAGGAATTTTCCCTGGGGTTAACGTTCTCCCGTCGGGAAAGTGAAACCTCGTTGTTAGACGAACCTTTTGCACTATCGGTGGGGGCTAATGATGAGGGGGAAACTCGCCTGTCGGTGTTGCGGTTTTTCCAGGAATGGACACAGCGAGGATCTCGCTTCGTCTTCGCGACGCGATCGCAGTTCAATTGGGGGATTCCCATTTTCAGCAATGACACCATCAACAGCCGTGAACCCGATGGTCGTTTCTTCAATTGGCGCGGACAAGCCCAATATCTGCGGTTGCTGGCCCCCAACGGAACTTCCCTGTTATTGCGTTCCGATGTGCAACTGTCGGCCACCTCGATGGTTCCCCTAGAACGCTTTGGTTTGGGAGGAAACTTCAGTGTACGGGGCTATAGCCAAGACTTTCTTTTGGCTGATAGTGGCCTATTCGCCTCGGCGGAACTGCGGTTTCCCATTTGGACGGCTGACGCCGGAGAGACTCGCCTGGAATTGCGTCCTTTTGTCGATGTGGGGACGGTTTGGAATCAAGGCGATGTGGATCTCGATACCAATACCCTCGCTTCGGTGGGAGTGGGGCTTCAGTTCGGCTTAGGCGATCGCCTCTCGGCTAAACTCGATTGGGGGATTCCCCTCGTCGATGTGGAAGAACGGGAAAACCGCGATCTCTTCGAGCGTCAGGAACTCTATTTTCAGCTTGAATGGCAACCGTTTTAAGGGGATGTTACCAGGGTTTTCTCGCCAATCACCGCATAAAAGGGGTCAGATCCGGCGAATCCCATCATTTGTAGAACGGAGGGAACATCGGAGGTTTTGATAATAGCTTCGGGTTCGGCGAAGCCGGGAACCGCTTGAAAATAGCGTTTCACCAGTTGCACTCGACTGGCTTCGCTTCCCTCACGCCAGGCTTGGATGGCTTTTTGATAGAACATCCGATTAGAGAAGCTGACGATAGCCAATCCGCCGGGTTTGAGGATACGGTGGATTTCGCTGAACACCTCCTCGGGATGTTGCAGATACTGAATCGAGACGGCGTTGAGAACCGCGTCAAACTCGTTATCTCCATAGGGGAGTTGCTGATTATGGTTGAGGTTTTGGACGATGTAATGGTCTAACTGGGGGTTTTTGGCCAGTTCCGCCTCGTTCATCCCATGGCCCTCCACATGGGCGAAGGGGATATCCTCGGGAAGATGGGATACCCAGCTACTCATCAAGTCGAGGATGCGGCTGTTGGCGTGCAGGCGATCGCGATACAATTGCGTCAGTTGGTCGATGAAGCTCTCATCAACATGGGTGACAAAGCGCGGCATTTCGTAGAAGCGGGCATCGTCACTGCTGTCAAGTTTGCTGCGATCGCGGTCTTGTAAAATTCCCATTACAGTCCGTGTTTTGAGTTAAGGGTCATTCAATAATCATCTATTATAAGGAGTTTAGACGATGAATTACATTCCCGTTGTCGCCCGAATTTGTTTGGCGGTTATCTTTTTGCGAGCTGGAATCTCTAAAATCTTCGGTTTTGCTGGAACTGCTGCGATGATGGGTGATTCAGGCTTGCCCATTCCTGAGGTTCTACTGGTTGGAACCATTGTTTTTCAGATTTTGGGCAGTATTTCTCTGATTTTGGGGTACAAAACTCGTATTGGTGCAACTCTTTTAATTCTTTTTTTGATTCCGGCGACAATTGTCTTTCATAATCCAACTAATCCTGATGAATTGACAAATTTCTTCAAAAATCTTGGTTTATTGGGTGGTTTATTGATGACGCTTTATGCGGGTGCGGGACCCGTTAGTATTGACGATCGCTTGATGGGATATCGTTAATAGAAGGGAACAGGGAATAGGGAACAGGGAACAGGGGGGAAGAAGGCAAGAGGCAAGAGGCAAGAGGCAAGAGGCATAACCCACCCCTGGCCCCTCCCAGGAGGGGATGGCAAGAGGCAAGAGGCAAGAGGCATAACCCACCCCTGGCCCCTCCCAGGAGGGGATGGCAAGAGGCAAGAGGGTCATACCCTTGTTGTCGCTCTCTATTGACGACGCCCAAAAATCGTAATTTAGGAACAAGAAAAATCATGAAAATTGGCATTGTGGGAACCGGATTAATGGGGCAACCTATGGCACTGAAATTACTAGAAGCTGACTATGACATCGTTGCCTATAACCGCACTGCCGCTAAACTAGACCCCATTAAAGCTGCTGGGGGAGGTATTGCCTCCTCTCCCGTCGAAGTTCTCCAGCAGGCCGATTGTCTTATTACCATGCTCACTAACGCGGCGGCTATTCGCGAAACCTTGCTCAGCGAAGCAACTCAGGGACATTGGACGGGAAAAACCTTAATCCAAATGGCAACCATAGCCCCCAGCGAAAGTCAAGCCTTGCACCAAGAAATTGAAGCGGCTGGAGGTGCTTATTTAGAAGCCCCAGTTTTGGGCAGTATTCCCCAAGTTAAAACGGGGGAGTTATTGGTGATGGTGGGTGCAACTCCGGCATTGTTTGAGCAATGTTTGCCTATTTTACAAGTGTTTGGCAAAGAGCCGATTTTGCTGGGAGAGGTGGGTAGTGGTTCCGCTGTTAAATTGGCTATGAATCAACTGATTGGTTCCCTGACAACGGCATTTGCGGCAAGTTTGGCCATGGTGCGTCAGCAGGGAATTGAGATTGAGTCCTTTATGGAGATTGTCCGCCAAAGTGCCTTGTATGCCCCCACCTTTGATAAGAAACTCTCGCGCATGATGGCGGGGAATTATGACAATCCCAATTTCCCCAGTAAGCATTTGCTTAAGGATATGAACCTGTTTAGCCGCGAAGCTGAAACAATGGGGATTGATGCCAAGTTGAGTCAGGCGGTGTCGCAGGTTGTCGAACAGGCGATCGCCCAAGGATTGGCGGATTCCGACTATTCGGCGTTGTTTGAAGCGGTGAAAGGAGGTTAACTTATGACGGCGATCGCCCCCAGTCTCTCCTTAGAAGCGTTTTTGCAACAACCCGAACGCAAACCCTATCGGGAATATATCCAGGGAAAAATTATCCCCAAACCCATGCCACAAGGTCGTCACAGCCGTATCCAGCAAAAACTGATTACGGCCATCAATGCTGTGACAGAACCGGAGAAGATGGCCTTAGCCTTGCCAGAATTGCGCTGTAGCTTTGGCGATCGCTCCCTAGTTCCCGATATCGCCGTCTTTCGCTGGCCCAGGATTCCCTTAACGGAAAACGGCGAGATTGGCGATCGCTTCAACGCCGCGCCAGATTGGACGATTGAAATTTTAAGTCCTGAACAATCTTCGACTCGTGTCGCCAGTAATATCCTCTATTGTTTGGAACATAACACTGAGATGGGTTGGTTGATTGATGCCAAGGAACGACTCGTGCAAGTCTTTGATGGCGATCGCCGTATCATCTCCATTGAACAGGAAGGCGATCGCCTCCCCACCCCGGAGTTTGCCCAATCCCTCAACCTCAGTCTGGGAAAACTCTGGAATTGGCTGAAATTGGCCTAACTCAGCCCTAGCCCCGCCATTGTTGCAGCCATTGTTGAACTGCCGCAATTCTCGATAGAATAACAAGACCACTACCGTCATCCCCCACCCAAGCTGATCTTGATTCGCGAAGAAACCCTCAATCTCCTGGAATGGCAACGGCTATGCCAACATCTGTCCACCTTCGCCGCCACGAAAATCGGGGCGATCGCCGCTCGACAACTGGCTATCCCCAGCGATCGCCAACAGAGTCAACAGCTTCTGCAACAAACCCAGGAAGCCTATGCCTTAGAAATGAATCCCCAAACTGGCTTGACATTTGGCGGTATTCGTGATATATGGGAAGCCCTAGAACGGGCCGAGATTGGCGGGATGTTGCAGGGAGATGAACTCCTCAACGTCGCCACCACCCTCTCCGGGGCGCGACAACTGCGGCGAGTCATTGATAATACTGAATTAGAGGTTCCGGTTTTACGAGAGTTGGTGTCGGAGTTACGCACCTATCCCGAGTTAGAACAAGAGATTCATCATTGCATCGACGAACGGGGGGATGTGGCTGATCGCGCCAGCCCCCAACTCGAAGGCATCCGACGGCAACTCAAACAGGTGCGCGATCGCATCTATCAAACCCTCAATCGCATCATTCAGCGTCAGGGAAGCGCCCTACAAGAACATCTCATCACCAGTCGCGGCGATCGCTTTGTCTTGCCCGTCAAAGCTCCCCAGAAGGAGAAAATCCCAGGAATTGTCCATGACAGTTCCGCCACTGGGGCGACTCTGTATATTGAACCTCGGGCGATCGTCAACGAAAACAATACCCTGCGAACCCTGCAACGGCAAGAGAAAAACGCTGAGGAAGTGGTGTTACGGAGACTCAGCCAGAGCATTGCCGAGGTGATTCCTGATTTAGAGCGCTTGTTGGCGATCGTCACCCAACTGGATTTAGCCAACGCCCGCGCCCGCTATAGCATCTGGTTAGACGCCAATCCACCCCGCTTTGTCGAACCCACGCAAGCCACGGAACTGCGTCAACTGCGTCATCCCCTCCTGGTTTGGCAAGAAAAGCATGAACAGGGGAATGCAGTGGTTCCCATTAACGTCTCCATGTCGCCAGAGATTCGCGTGGTGACGATTACGGGGCCAAATACGGGAGGTAAAACCGTCACTTTGAAAACCCTCGGCTTAGCTATGGTGATGGCTAAGGTGGGCTTGTTTATCCCGGCGCGGGAACCGGTGGAACTGCCCTGGTTTTCCCAAGTGTTGGCCGATATTGGTGATGAACAATCCATCGAACAGAGTTTATCGACGTTTTCGGGCCATGTGCGCCGCATTAGTCGCATTTTAGAGGCCGTGGCCGAGGATGAAAATGCTTTAGTGTTATTGGATGAAGTGGGGGCGGGAACTGATCCGTCGGAGGGGAGTGCGTTGGCGATCGCCCTCTTACAACATCTGAGCGATCGCGCCCGTTTGACGGTGGCGACGACGCACTTCGGCGAGTTAAAGGCGTTGAAATATGAGGATTCGCGTTTTGAGAATGCTTCCGTGGAGTTTGACGACGAGAGTTTATCGCCCACCTATCGCCTCTTGTGGGGGATTCCGGGCCGTTCCAATGCCATGCAGATTGCTCGTCGTTTAGGATTATCCCCGGAGGTGGTGGATTTAGCCCAGGGTTATATCCGTTCTGGCATTAACGTTGATGTGAATGAAACTATCGCCGAGTTAGAGGCGCAACGGCGGCGACAGGAGACGAAAGCCGATGAAGCCAGTCAGATTGTGGCCCAGGCGGAACGGTTAAATCAGGAAATTAGCGAGAAAGCCGAACAGTTGCGCCGTCGGGAGGAAAACCTGAAACTGCAACAGGAACAGGCGGTTCAGGCGGCTATTGATGAGGCGAAAGCAGAGATTGCCAAGGTCATTCGTCGCTTGCAACAGGGCCATGCTACCGCTCAGGATGCCCAGAAAGCCACCGAGGCCATGGAGCGCATTCGTCAGCAACGACTCCCCAGTGCCTCGAAACCGCCGAAACCGAAACCGGGATTTGCTCCGAAGGTGGGCGATCGCGTGCGCATTCCTCGTTTGGGGCAAACGGCGGAAGTGTTAGCCATTGAGAAGGAGGGAGAGTTAACGGTACGCTTCGGGTTGATGAAGATGGAGGTTCCCCTCGCGGATGTGGAATCCTTGTCTGGGGAAAAACCGGATCTGCCGCAGCCGAAAGCGAAGGCCAACCCTCAAAAATCCAGTCAGACGGCGGCCCCAGCGGCTACGGTGAAAACGGCCCCTCTCGTGCGTACCTCTGCCAATACCCTAGATGTGCGGGGGAGTCGGGTACATGAAGCTGAACCTCGTTTGGAGGAGGCGATCGCTCAGGCGGTTCCGGTTGGGGGTGCGTTATGGATTATTCATGGTAAGGGAACCGGCAAGTTACGAGAGGGGGTTCATGAGATTTTGGGGCGATCGCCGCATATTAAAAACTTCGAGTTGGCCCCGCAGAAAGAAGGCGGCGCGGGGGTGACAGTGGCCTATCTCAAGTGAAGGAACGGTGCGTTCTGTTTTCTCTAACTTCTGTTTGCCAAACTCTCGCCGATACTTCCCGTTGGACGAGTGGTGCCTTAGGTAACCGTATGGCAGAGTGGGTGGATGTTTGTGTAACGGTAACATCAAACCGCAACTGTTATCCAACGAGCGGATTTTTAGTCATGGATCTTCCGGAAATACAGTGAATTCTTGATGCTCGCGTTCCCAGAAACGGATAGATGAGTAAAGTTGAGTTTTGCGAAAATAACGAATTTCATAGGCAAGTCGCAAACTACGTTCAATCTTTAGAGGTTCAACGTCAGACTTTTTTTCTGAACCAATTGCTTTATTCAGCCCAATAGATAGTATTTCAACCATGTCATGACCACAGCAAACCTGCCAAGGATCGTAACAATTAGAATTTTCTTCTTCCAGAAGTTGCATTAAATACTCACTTTTCAACTCAAAGGCTTTTGACTTATCTTTAACTGTTTTGATGAGTTTTTCAGAATCAACGACTAGAGTTGACTTATCTGTAAATTTACTAAATGTAATATCCTCAAAAGTCAAGTTTAGTTTATAACTTTGCGAAATCAGGCGAAGACAGCCTATCAGTAAAGCTCCCTCTAATATTGCCACTCTTATATTTTTTTTATGACTGAATTTTTCGATTTTTTCAACTGATCCAAATTCAAATACCACTTTCTCAAGAGCTGGTGAATCTAAAATCATTGTCTCGAGATCGTGAGTATCTGTTGTGAAAATATTAGAGTTATTATGGTTCACATTTTGTATGCGATCAAAATCTGCATCGACAATTGCTATTGCCCCCTGAAAAGAGTTTTCGCTTAATCGATCTAAAATTTGAATAATTCTAGTCTTATTAGATGGCTTTCTCTGTGAGTAGCTAATTAACTGACATTTTTCTGCATCTATAAAGTTCTGATAAACTTTTTCATCAGAAGTACCTTCAACTAATAGAAATACTCCAGAAAACGTCTGACGCCTGAACCGAATTGCATTGACATCACGATCAACGGTAATATTCTCTCTCATTACTTACTCAGGTCTCTTTAATTCTACGGTTAGATCCCAACGATCTTGAATGATATCTGGCGAATGGGTTGCCATACAGATATCTAGATCTGCAAGCTTTGTGATCTCTTGTAAGTCTTTTAAAAACTTAGACTGCCAGCCAACATGTAGAGATAGTTCTGGTTCGTCAATTAAAACAAGAGAGTTCGGGGCAACTTTGAAAAGCAGTTCATAGAGTAAGACTAACTCATGCTGCTCACCCGATGATAAATCTGTCGGAGCAAGTGTGTCAGTCTTAGTAGAAGTAGAGGTGGTTCTGTAAAGTGATTTAAAAAGAAACCCTTTTTCCTTACTAAAATTCACCTCTTTATAAGAATACTTGAATTTCTCATTTATGATTCTCCTCAAAAGTTCAATTTTGTTTGCCATTTCGTCAAACACACTCAGTTTTTTCTCCACATCCTCAACATAAACTGACAATATGTTTTTAGCACTATCATCCATAGATTGCTCAGGAATCTGGAAGTTTGAGTTTTCATCACGATCTAGCAGACCGATTTCTATTAAACGAGATCGTGTCTCTTCCAGTTGATTTAATTGTTCTCGAATCTCTTCACCTGTAAGTTCAGGAGAAGAGTGTTGTTGTACAACTCTTGCTGGAAATGTTCTATCTAGAGACTGTGATATTGTACCGTATTCAGCCAGCTTGGATTGAATCAGTTCAGCAATTTCTTCAGAATAAGCCGAAACTGTTGGAAGCATAGAAGAAGTTCTAGAGTATAGTCGTGAAGAACGACTGGGAACAAAATTCAAAAGACGTTGTGACTCAATCAATCGTACATTGACATCATCCCTTATTTTTTTCAGCCACTCAGGTTCCTGTCGTCGCCTAGCTTTTAAGGGAAGTATATGTTCAAAACGATCCATGACTTCACTTAAAGAAAGAGGTTCCCCTGTAGGAATATAGACCCATTTTTTACTGCCTACTCGCTCTAGTCCTGGTATGATGTCATCCAGAACACCGATAGGCAGGTCGATATCTGAAGTATCTTTTGCCTCTCTGATCTTATGTGCTTTCGGTTTGGAACCATTAACGCAAAGAGTGATAGTAATACATCCTCTGGTTTGATCTTTTTCTGACTCGGTTGAAGACTTAGTGATTCTAATCAAGGTTCCATCATCGAATTGTATGCAAAAACCCTCAAAAGGTATGGTTCTGAATACCGAGTATTGAGAATTAAAAAAACCGTTTATCATCCTGAGGATAGCAGTTTTTCCAAACCCGTTAGGACCATGTATGATAGTGATCCTATCATCGGTGTTTAAAGTTATCGAATGGTCGAAAATACCAAATAACTTTTTGACAAAAACTTGACGAATATTCACGATTTCATCTCGATTTAAGTTGAACCAAAAAATCCAGGTTTATATCAAGAAAAATTTCTCAATAAATCTCATTAAGGCAAAGGCATTCTAATAAAGAAGATTGTTATTCCGAAACATTTAGGAGGGCGTAGCTAGGAACACTGATCGCAGGAGTAGGCTATCAAACCTAATGGGACAATGTTCCGCCCACGAATGAGCAATGGCTATCTGATTCACCAGGGCATCAACTGATAATTTGTAAACTTTCAGTAGTTGTTAGGAGTGTTGGTCTAGCAAAGATAAAACCATCTAAAAGTCGATGTTAACATTTCCTTTACAGTCTAGGCTCTAAGACTTGTCTAACAGGTTCTTACGGTTAGTATTGTAACCGAGATTTATCAAACAAGCTAGAGCGAGAAAAGGTCTGATTATGTTATCCTAATAGGCCAGATTTGTCACTTAACAATCAAAAATCACTTTATATTCATTATGTTAAACTCATTTGAGAAGCGTTTACCCAGCAAGCGCCTTCGATCATAACACAGACAAATTACTATGCTCATCAATACTCCGAACAATTTTTGATTGCTGGCATTGCTCCCTTAATGTGGTAAGTCTCGAAATCCCCTCAAGGACAGCATTTGTCCCAAACTCACTGGTTGTGACGGGAATCCCATCTCTATGGCTAAAATCTGAGAGGAGGTCTGAAAAGTGGTAATCGCGGCCTTTCACGCCCTGTGTCTCAACGACAGAATAAGGAGTCTACCCTCTTTAAGTGAGAACCAAATGCCCGATTAGGGTAGTCAGCAGGACTTCTCAGACATCCTCTCAGGTGACGCGATCTGTCGATCGCGATGAGCGCTCATTCCGGCGCTTTTTAGACTCAAAATGGCTAAAAGCCTTGCCAGGTAAGGATTCTGATGTCGGCGCTTTTCCCCTACTCGAGCGCTATGGAGAATCTGGTGGGGCGCGAGTTCGCGGTGTTCCCCTCGAAATTGCGGTGGCCTATTGGGTGCGAGAGTGCCAGCGCGGCAGTCAAACCGCCGCCGCTTTGGTTTGGGCTTGTACTACCGAAACCTTAGAGCGCCGTGCTGATCATGACGGCATCGAGCCATTCCAAGATTGGCCTTCAGAAGAACGTCACGACTGATTTCCAAAATGGGCGATCGCCCATTTGTCAACCTAATTCTGACTCTCTGAACGGGAGAACAACTCATTAAACTCCCGCTGATCATAGTGATACACCGTGCGAATCGGATAGGGAATACTGATATCCGCGCGATCGCAGGCCGCCTTGAGAGCCATCATCACTCGCGTCTGCACTCGGCGCACCTCAGCCCGTTGCGGTAACGTCCAATAGCGCACCAACACATCAATCGAACTGTCCCCAAACCCTACCACATCCACCTCAACCTCCGGCTCAACCCTCACCCCTTCAACGCCATCAAGAGCCTCTTTCAAGACTTGAACCGCCATCGGTAAGGGAGTATTGTAATCCACGCCAATGGCTAAATCCGTACGACGCGAAACAAACGCCGTCAACACTTCCACCGGACTGGTGAAGACAATTGAATTGGGAATCACCACCCGCTCACCGCGATAGGTGCGAATCTGGGTTGAGCGAATCGCCACCTCCTCGACGGTTCCTTCATAATCGCCCACAATAATCTGATCGTGGAGTTCAAAGGGTTCTTGTAATAACAATAAAATCCCAGCCAGGAAGTTCTTAAAAATATCCTGAAAGGCAAAACCAATGGCCACTGACCCTAACCCGAGTAGGGCCACGAGATCCCCTAATCCTAAGTTGGGAAAAGCAATCACCGCCGCCGCCAAAATTCCCACCACCCAGGAGGCGACATAACTGGTTTGAGACAGCAACGACTGGAGAGAACGACTCCGCAGCAAACGACGCGCCCCTTTATGCACCACCCGTTGCACATTTTTAGCCCCCCACTTGGTTAGGGCTAAAATAAGGAACGCGATTAGAAGTGCTGGCAGCAATTGAACGGTTTCACCCACTAACTGAATCAGGCGAGTTCGAATTTCTTGCAAAATAGCCGTCATGGATATTCTCTTAACCGGGCCTGCTAGCCCAGGGATAGGATGACCTGCGATCGCGGAATGTTGACCCATTCCCCCGCTGATGCTGCTTGATTTCGTTACTTTAACCTAAGATCTGCCCCGAACCAAGCACTCTAACTAAAGAGTGAGTGCTAATTCACGACAACCTCTACTCCTAGGTAGATGTACTCCCTCGATATTGGCCCTACTATGGTTAGTAACGGTAAACACAAGATCTTAACACCAACGCACCTTATGACTTACTTCTTAACCACAGGCGCTGAACAAGCCTTTTCCTATTCTCTCTCAACCATCATTGTTGGCGTTCTCGGCTTTGTTGCCGCAGCCACATTAGGCTCCCTAGCTTGGTACAACTCCAAACGTCCGCCCGGTTGGGAAGATAAAGAACGCCCTGATGTCGTTCCTGATATTGATACTAACCAGTAATCTAAACGTTTTTTCAAGTTCTTGAGACCCCCAAATTGAGTCTCAAGCTAATTCCCAAAACATTGACCATTCATTGGAGATTTCCATATGACGACCGGCCAAAACATCGACCCACAAGCCCCGAACTACGATCGCAAGATTACCCCGCCTGAAGTGAGCGATCGCATGAGACAAGAAGGGGACAACTTCAAGAAAACCCCTGAACCGGCCAAAGACCCCGACAAAGGTCACATCGACACAACCCAAGGCTACACCGTAGACCGCGAAGGCCTGGCTAATAACTACGCTGTCGAGCCTGAGATGTACTACGAAGAGCGCGGCGACTTGCGCGAAAAAGAAGAAGCCCTCAAAGCCGAGCGAGCCGAGGAACTCAAAACCGTCAACCAAACCAACGAAGCCGGTAAACTCGAAGTCGATCACGATGACCGTGGTAAAGGTCCAGGCCTAATTTAAGGGTCAACCTTAGCCGAACGGTTCTGGGAAATCCCCACCCCATAAAGTAGAGATGCGATCGCCCCGTGTCTCTGCTTATTATTCTTTTTAACCTGCTTCTAATAATCCTTTATTAAAGTCCATGAATACACCTTTACTCCCCGATAAACGGTGGATGTCAATTTGGATAAAATGTACCGCTATTCTCGCTTTACTCAATTTAGTTTTAGCCCTATTCAATGCCAGTTATGTTCCCCTGCGGGATATCTATCTTCGCTACATTCCCCAGGTGGTACAAGTCTATGACCCCGTCAAAGGCATAGAACCCCATCCCCAAACCGAACAATACCGACGAAACTTCGATCGCCTCCTCAACCAAGTCTCCGAAACCGGACTCGATGGCCCGGAGGTGCAAGCTTCCCTACAACGGCTGCGTCAGCAAAGTGAGACCCTCATCGACGAAAATCCCTTCATCGCCTCCGGTAAATTCAGTACCTTCGCTAAATTACAGCGTCGCATTACCGATCGCCTCAACCAAGACTCCGTCACCATGGCCTTTCGGGAATTTTGGACTCCCGAGTACCTGCGATCGCACGATCCCGTCACAGAACTCAACTTTTTCCAAACCAAAATCATTCCCCTTCTGGCCACCAACTACTACCGAAAAATCGACGACAACGGCCAACCCTACGACGCCTACTGGCGTATTGACATCTGGTTTATCGGCTTTTTCGCCCTAGAATTTCTGATTCTCACCTTCATCGCCTCCCGTCGTCGCGTGGGGTTAACCTGGTTTGATGCTATGTTGCGGCGTTGGTATGACTGGTTTCTGTTTATCCCCGTCTGGCGTTGGCTGCGGATTCTCCCCGTCACCGTGCGGCTGCATCAGGGAAAAGTCGCCAACATCGAATATCTCCTCTCCCAGATGATTCACGAACCCGCCATTTACCTGTCCGATCATATCTCCGAATTTGTCACCATCCGCACCCTCAACCAATTTCAAGAAGCCATTGAAAACGGCGATCTCGCTCGCGGCTTACTCAACCCCTCAGACTATGTCGCCGTCGGTGACATCAATAGCCTCGAACGCATCAGCGATCGCCTCCTCGAACTCACCATCTATAAAGTCCTCCCCCAAGTCCAACCCGAACTCAAATCCCTCCTCAACCATTCCCTCTCCGAAGCCTTACGAGAATCCGCCTTCGTCGAACTCGTCGAACGTGTCCCCGCCTTAGGTCATCTCCCCACTGGTGTCAGCGATCAACTGGCCAACTACCTCGCCAACGCCACCTGTGAAACCCTCGCCAACGCCTACGCCGACGAACTTGGACGAGAACGCTTTGAAGACCTCACCGAACAGTTCCAAGCCGCCTTACGTCAGGAACTCCAAGATCAAGCCACCCTCGATGAATTGCAAAGCCTGATCTCCAACGTTGTCCAAGAAGTGAAAATCAACTACGTGCAACGGGCCGCCGAGCAAGATCCCGACGAAACCATCGAGAAAGTCGAAGAAGTTTACGATCGCGTCGAACGCAAATCTTGACACGACTCTATCTCTTGATAGAGGAAATCCCACCCCAAAAATGGCAACTTAACGGTAGACTGGGCTGTGAGTCCTCACCTCACAACAAATCTCAAATCTAAAGTGTACATTAAAAGTTGAGGCTTTGTCTGAATTGCGCCTTGACAAAACTAGAGTTGTCTGGGATCAATAGCCCCATTAGCATGATGCTAATGCCAAAATTTAGGATTAACGATGAGCCAAGCCGCTCATCTTAACTCAGCCAGAGCGTTTCAACCACAGCTCCTTGGCCCTAGACTTAGAGATTTTTAAAACCCATCCCTAAATCCAAACCTTAGGGGGAATCTCTTGATTGCAAATCAGGGGCTTCTATCCCCCTAAATTGTTCACTTACCCTCAAACATATTTCAACCATTATGACAACAATTACAGCCAAACAAATCGACAAAATTGCCAGTAACCAACATCAAAATCCCTTTGAAATTTTAGGCTCTCACCAACTCTCCGACAACAACGGCAAAAGCGCCTGGGTCGTGCGAGCGTACCTGCCCAAAGCTGATGCCGCCTGGGTAATCCGCCCCGAAGAACGGGATAGCTACCCCATGCAAAGCGTCCATCATCCCAACTTCTTCGAGTGTGAAATTGAAGCCCCAGAACTTAAAAACTATCAACTGAAAGTCAAAGAAGGCGATCGCGAGCGAGTCTTCTACGACCCCTACGCCTTTCGTTCCGCCAAACTGACAGAATTTGACCGCTACCTCTTCGCCGAAGGCAACCATCACCGCATCTACGAAAAACTCGGCGCTCACCCCGTCACCCTCAACGGCATCGAAGGGGTGTACTTCGCCGTCTGGGCGCCCAACGCCCGTAACATCTCCATCGTCGGTGACTTCAACGAATGGGACGGTCGCAAAGACCAAATGGAGCGCACCGAAAGCGGCATCTGGGAACTGTTCATCCCCCAACTTCCCTCGGGAACCCTCTATAAATACGAAATTAAAAACCCCGAAGGACATATCTATCTCAAATCCGACCCCTACGGCTTCGCCCAACAAGTACGGCCCGACACCGCCTCCAAAGTCGTCAACTTAGACCAGTACAACTGGAACGATGACGGCTGGATACAACAACGCCGTCAAACCGATCCCCACGACTTGCCCATCTCCATCTATGAACTTCATGCCGGCTCCTGGCTCCATACCGGCGCCGAACATCCCCCCGACAGCGGCGAAGTCGTGCGCGTCTCCGAGAAGCCCGAAGGACGCTTCCTCACCTACCGAGAACTCGCCGAAAAACTCATCCCCTACGTCAAGGATCTCGGCTACACCCATATCGAACTCCTCCCCGTCGCCGAACATCCCTACGATGGCTCCTGGGGATACCAAGTGGCTGGCTACTTCGCCCCCACCTCCCGTTTCGGTAGTCCCGAAGACTTCATGTACTTCGTCGACCAATGTCACGCCAACGATATCGGCGTCATCGTCGATTGGGTTCCCGGTCACTTTCCCAAAGATAGCCATGGCCTGGCCTACTTCGACGGAACCCACCTCTACGAACATGAAGACCCCCGCAAAGGCGAACACAAAGAATGGGGAACCTACGTCTTCAACTACAGTCGCAACGAAGTCCGTAACTTCCTCGTCTCCAACGCCCTATTTTGGTTCGACAAGTACCACATCGATGGCATTCGCGTCGATGCCGTGGCCTCGATGTTGTACCTCGACTACAACCGCGAAGACGGCGAGTGGGTTCCCAACCGCTTCGGCGGCCATGAAAACCTCGAAGCCGCCGACTTCCTGCGGCAACTGAACTATCTCATCTTCGGCTACTATCCCGGCATTCTCTCGATTGCCGAAGAATCCACCGCCTGGCCCCTAGTGTCTCGGCCCACCTATCTCGGCGGCTTGGGCTTCAACTTCAAATGGAACATGGGCTGGATGCACGATATGCTGGATTACTTCAGCGAAGATCCCATCCATCGCCGCTATCACCACAACCACATCACCTTTAGTTTGATGTACGCCTTCAGCGAAAACTTCATGTTGGCGTTGTCCCACGATGAGGTGGTTCACGGCAAAGGCAGCCTCTGGGACCGGATGCCCGGCGATGATTGGCAGAAGTTCGCTAATTTGCGCTGTTTGTTCGGGTATATGTTTACCCATCCCGGCAAGAAAACCATGTTTATGGGCATGGAGTTTGGTCAACACAAAGAATGGAATGCTTGGGGAGATCTGCAATGGGATCTGCTCAATCACGAGTCTCACCAAAAACTCAAGCAGTTTTTTAAAGACCTCAACGGGATCTATCGCAGCCAACCGGCTCTCTATACTCAAGACTTCTCCGATGAGGGCTTTGAATGGATTGACTGCAACGATGCTGACAATAGCGTTGTCTCCTTTATTCGCAAAGACCAATACAGCGACGAGTTTGTTGTCACCGTCTGCAACTTTACGCCGGTTCCCCACCATGACTATTGGATTGGCGTTCCCCGGGCCGGCTTCTATGAAGAGATTTTCAACAGTGACGCTGAACACTACGGCGGCAGCAATATGGGCAATGCCGGGGGGAAAGCAACCGTGGATTGGTCGAATCCGAAATGGAGTCAGGCCTTACCTCTGTGTTTACCGCCGTTAAGTGTGATGGTCTTTAAATATCAGCCTGATGCCTGACCCGAGTTCAACGGACATCATCTCCATGATGATGTCCACTGGGGACAGCTAATTCTCCTGACTTCCACAATTCTTGAACAGTCACCTCACGATTAGAACTTATGGTTACAACCACTCGTCGCGCCGCTGAAATTACTCTTGTTGCCGATGAAACCCAAAAACTCCTGGATTGGGTAGAGGCGGTTCAAGCCTCCGATGAGACAATTTTTCACAAATCCCAACAGATTGCTCGTCGTTTAGGGGCCTATTATCGTCCTGATGGCTTAACGGAAATTGGCTTCTGGGTTCCTGAACTCAGTCCAGGGGAAATTCAACCCAAAAACATCTATTTGGAAATTTTCACGCCCCTAGAGGATGTTCATCCCAACCAAGATCTACAAACGGTTAAGTTCCGCCGCGAATATGTGAACCTAGAGCGGGATGGGGAATATATGTGGGGGGTGTTGTCGGGGATGAAAGCCGGAGACGCGAACCACTTTGGCTCCTTTTACTGGCTGCGTTATCTTGACTATGACAACGATATCAGCACTATCGGTGACTTTCTCGCCGATTCCTTGCCCTATGGGGTCTATGCGCCAGCGGAACTCTACGATCGCGATAAACTCCAACGCGATCGCCGCGATACGGCCTATTTCCAACAATTCCGCAGCGACGATGGTCGGCCCGTCAAAGTCAAACCCCCCACCAACATCTTGCAGCTTCATGTCAACACCGCCTCCCCCAACGGCTATCTCTCGGGGTTAACCCAACTCTTTCAGCGGATTTCCGACAAACTGGCCAAGGGAGACCCCCTCACCCCCGCTGAGGAAAATTATGTCGGCTATGAAGCGGTACAATTACTCCCCATTGAACCTACTGTTGAATATTTAGGCCATCGAGATCATGGTCAGGGATTTTTCTCCTGTAGTGACGAAGATCGTCTGCGCATGGACCCTGACAGTGAATCCATTGAATATGAATCCGATGAAATTCATGTTCAATTGAAGAAACCCGACACCCAAAATTGGGGCTATGACATTGTCATTTTTGGCATGGCGGCCACCAATCCCTCGGTGTTAGAAACTCAACGTCCTGATGAAGTGGTGGAGTTTATTGAAACCCTCCATAATTTCTCCACTGGACCGATTCAAGTGGTTTATGACATCGTCTATGGCCATGCCGATAACCAAGCCCTGAATCTGCTCAATGGTCGCTTTTTGAAAGGACCGAATATGTATGGGCAAGATGTTAACCACCAAAACCCAGGAGTGCGGGCAATTCTCCTGGAAATGCAGCGGCGCAAGTCTGACACTGGGGTTGATGGCATTCGCGTCGATGGCGCTCAGGATTTCAAATACTTTAATCCGATGTCGGGTCGGGTTGAGTATGATGATGTTTACTTACAAGAAATGGCGCGAGTTCCGCAAGACATTGCCGATAGTTCTCGCTATCCCTTTACCATTTTTGAAGATGGACGACCTTGGCCCGCTGAAGGTTGGGAAGAGATTTCGACCTATCGAGATATTATCGAGTTTCTGCCCGAAAGTTTCCAATGGGGTCCGTTGGTGTTTGCCCACAATACCCCCAGTTTACAGAAGTTCTGGAGCCGCAAGTGGAAGCGGGTTTGTGAAGTGATGCAGGTGGGGTCTAATTGGATTACCGGCTGCGGCAATCACGATACTTTGCGGCGGGGAACTCAAGTTGACCCAGAGATGCCGATTAATTGGAACTTAGGTAAAACCTTGCCAGAGGTGATTAATAATGCCTATGATAATCCGGCGATTACGATGTTGGTGTATGGGTTTAGTCCGGGATTGCCCATGGACTTTATTAACTGCACCATGCGCGCGCCTTGGGGCTTTTTGCGTAATACTGACGATCGCTATGGGGTGAAAGTGGTCGCCGAGGAAACAGGATTTCTCGATTGGCAAGTTGAACCTGAAGTGTACGACTTGTCGGGCATCTTTCCCCGTCTTAAACGCATGGGATTCAAGAAAGTGGGCGAGTTGCGGCAGTTTATGCGTGGCTTGCAACATGCCATTGAGGAGACGGATTATGACCTCGATGAGGTGGCTGAGATTTGTCAGCGTCATTTAGGGGCAACTTCCGATTCTGCTGAGGCTCAGGAGGAAGCTAAAACCCTGACTTCGGCAGCTCAATGGCAAAAACTTAATGTGCCTGAGAAGTCGCCGATTCTGCAAGAGTTGGATGTGGGGACACTCAAAGAGTTCGCTACGAATTTCATGGAAGATGCCCATGAAATCTGCAATGTTTGGAACCATGAGCAGTTTCTAGATCCGCAACAGACGAACTACAATCGGCAATTGCGTCAGTTCCGCTTGGATCGTCCCTGGTTGCGGGAGAATTTTGCGCCCCGCGATCGCTTCAATCATATTGATGAAGAAACGGCGACCCTCTATTATGGACTGCGCACCAGTCCTGATGAAACGGAACAAGTGGCGATCGCCACTCACATGGGCGGTGATCCTCTGACCGTCACGTTAGCCGATTGGCTACAACTGGATTTAGACGAGTGGGAGATTGCCCTCGCCTCGCCGGGGTTAGAGATTAGTGATTTACGAACCCTCACCCTCAGCGATAGTCAAGGGGTCTTACTGACTCGGGCGAACCGCTAACAGTTCACTCGCCTAACCTTACTCTGTTGGTCAACGAACTCGACGAAGACGATACGGTGAGCATTGTGGTCTATGCTGGGGCGGCGGGAGTCGTCCTCGAACCCACGGCGGGGAATGAAAATGATGCCATTCTCGATGCGATCGCCCAACTCGAAGCGGGAGGCTCCACCGCTGGCGGTGAAGGTATCCAACTGGCCTATCAACTAGCCCGAGAGCAGTTTATCGAAGATGGCAACAACCGCGTCATCCTGGCCACCGACGGCGACTTCAATGTGGGAACTTCGAGCGAAGCGGGATTAATACGCCTGATTGAAGGAGGCTCGCAAAGTCCTGGCCAACGAAATGGGGGCAACGTTGCTGACGCTGGCTAAAACAGTATTCGTCTGCGGTTGACGTTGTGCGGGCTGCCTTGGTTCTCCTCGAAGATCAAGAACACCGCGATCGCGGTGAAGACATGGATGGGGAGGCGGCGATCGAGGGACAGCAAACGACATCTGAACAGCCCGATTCCGATCGCGACTATGGTGTTGCGTGGGCAGAATGGTTCCAAGACTTAGAAAGCATAGAACCGCCCATCGAGCGGGCCGCCGTAAAACCAAGCCAATCAGCAATTGAGGAAATGATTGTTGAAAAGTATCGCAAACAGGGACTAGAACTGTGATTCTTTGCGACACAAGCGTACTGCTCTGCCTAGTGGATCGCAACCAGCCCCGCCATGACACGTAAGGAGACATCGCCGCTGGCCAACGGACGGCTTATAATCGGGGATTAGAGCAGTTCCGTGAGACTCTGCGGCCGAGAGCGAACCTTATGACATCAACGAAGAAACAGCCCCAGCGGCGCTTAGCGACAGTATTAGAAGCAATTTTGTATCTCAAAGGACAGGCCCTATCCCTGAGTCAGTTGGCCGATTGTGCTGGCTGCGATCGCCGCCAAGTGCAAGACGCCCTGTTAGAGTTGATGGATGATTACGCCCGACGGGATAGCGCCCTGGAAATCGTCGAACTCAAGGGTCAATATAGTTTGCAACTACGGGAAAGTTTCCAGGATGTCATGTTCGCCCTCGTCCCCGCTGAACTGGGGGTCGGCGCTCAACGCACTCTGGCGGCGATCGCCATCAAACAACCCCTCCTCCAATCAGAATTGGTGGACTTACGGGGGTCTGGGGCTTATCAACAAGTGAAAGACCTCGTAGAACTCGGCTTAGTTCGCCGGCGTAAATCCGCTGATGGTCGCTCCTATGAACTGCGGCTAACGGATAAGTTTCACCAGTATTTTCAGCTACAGGGAAGCGTGCGATCGCTCGATCTCATCGCCAAGGGGTAGAGCGATGGTCTACACTGGAGGGTACAGGTCCATGGTTTGATCCAAGTTTGCTCCAAGGTTCATCCACTGTTGATCCACCGACGTAACTGAGACGCTCATGGTTTTCGACCCAGAAATTTTTGCTCAGATGAGAGAAACTGAGGAAGTTAGTAACCAGCTTTTGGACTATCTTCAACACCAGTCCCCGGATATTCTGGCACGGGTTGCCAAGTCAGCCAGTCCAGAAATCAAAGACATCATCTCTCGCAATGTACAAGGACTCGTCGGCGTGCTTCCTTCAGAAGAGTTCAACGTCCATATCTCCACAGACCGCGAAAATATGGCCGGAATGCTCGCCTCGGCCATGATGACCGGCTATTTCCTACGCCAAATGGAACAACGTATGGAACTCGATCAGCAAGTGTCCCAAGTTGACAGCCCAGATCCTGAGGGCCGTCGCCGGGATTAACCCAGGCCCGGCTGGCGAGACATGGCTTGAGGACGGACTGAGATGACCCGGGACTCTCCGTTGCGAAGCACCTCGATCGCCAGTCGTTGCCCCACCTGCGCCCGTTCAACCGCCGTCTGGACATCAAGCGCTGTCGCCACGGGTTGTCCGTCGATGCGTTCAATAATATCTCCAACTTGGAGTCCTGAACGGGCCGCCGCTGAGTTGGCTTGAACCCCCATGATGAGAACCCCATGATCCTCCGTCAAACTGAGTTCAATCCGGGTGGTTCGTGCCAAGTCTTCTCGCATCTGTGGGGTTAGATCCAACATTTCAATGCCGAGAAACAGATGTTGGGCTTCTCCCGTGGCGAAGAGTTGTTCAGCAATGCGTTGAGCGGTTTCAATGGGGATGGCAAACCCCAATCCCTGAGCGTTAGCCCGAATGGCGGTGTTGACACCAATGACTTCACCGCGATCGTTGAGTAATGGCCCCCCGGAGTTACCGGGATTGATGGCTGCGTCGGTTTGAATAAAGCGAACCCGTTTATCACTAATCCCCACTTGGGCACTCGATCGCCCCGTGGCGCTAATAATCCCCACGGTCACGGTATTATCTAATCCCAGGGGGTTGCCAATGGCGATCGCCCATTGTCCGGCCACTAAGCCTTCCGAGGAGCCGAGGGTCGCCGTTGGCAGTCCGGTCGCTGCGATGGTGACAACGGCCACATCCGTTAGGACATCGCGGCCGATGACCTGTCCCTCAAATGTTCGTCCATCTCGTAACGTCACCTCCACCACATCGGTGCCTTCTACGACATGAGCATTGGTGAGAATTTGCCCGTCGGAGGACAAAATAAAGCCCGAACCGGTCCCCCGTTCCGTCCGTTCTGACGATTGTGGGGAGTCTGGACTGAAAAAGCGGCGAAACAGATGCTCTGGAACTGAGTCAGGAAGCGGTGAGCGAACGCGACGGGTGGCGTCGATGCGCACCACCGCCGGCCCCACTTGCTCAGCGGCTCGGGCGATAAAGTTAGGATTGCCGTTTAGTTGATGATCGCTCGGCTCACTAGACGGCTCAGGAGACGGCTCAGGAGACGGCTCTACTTGCCATCGACTCGGCTGTAAGACGACCGGATTTAACGTTAAGTCTGAGGCTGGAGTGGATGAGTCCGGGGTCGTTCTGCTCGTTTGACGGCTCACTATGCCACCGATTCCTCCGCCAAGCAGTAAAAGGACGACATACAGGGCCAGTTGTCTCCCGGAAAGCTTCATCATGGCACTAAAGTTTTGACACTTAAAAATAGACAAGAAATAACAGTAAAACTCTCTCAGGGCAATGGCTTACTTTGTTGTAGTTGTCCTACTTGCTCTGGCGGATTTAGGGTATTGATATCCTGACCTCCATTGTGGCATTTTCAGTTCGCCTTTGGCAAAGATTGCCCCAGGGTATAGGGAGAAATCTGGACTCAAATCCTTGGGCTTGCCCCAGAAGGGCTTAAAATCAAGGAAACTACTCCTGTCGAGGTTTGTGAATTTTGTGAAGTCTGTTCTTACTCCAGTTTACGCGGCGATCGCAGCCCCTTGGGTCTCGGTTTGGGGCCGACTGCGGCGATCGCCTCTGTTGCTCGTCGTTGCCCTAACCACTGTACTGCTGTCGGGATGTGTCCGTTACGATGTGGGGATTCACTTCGACAGCCAAACCCACGGCGAGATTGTCCAGGATATTACCCTATCGCAACGATTCGTCAATCTCAGTAGCAGCACCGTTGATCGCTGGACGCAAAGCCTCCAACAGCGGGCGCGATCGCTGCAAGGCTATACCCGACAAGTTGGCGATCGCCGCTGGCGTGTGGTCATTCCCTTCAACAACGGAGCTGACCTGGTTGAGAAGTTCGAGAGTTTCTTTAACCCCGTTGAACAGAATGGCCTCACCCCGGAACAAGCGGGAGAGATTCCTGAACTCGAAACCCATCTGAGCCTGAATCAGAAAAACCTAATCTTCGCCATCGCCAACCATCTCAGTTTAGATGTAGATTTGCGGGCCTTGGGAGTCTTATCGAGTGAGGGGAATGTACTGATTAGTCCCACGGGACTCGTTGACCTCAGTTTCCGCCTCATTACCCCCTGGGGAGCCAGCCTGAGCTCGTTTGTGGGCAAAACGGCACCGACCCTAGAAAACAACACCCTGATTTGGTCCCTCGAACCGGGGGAAACTCAGCACCTAGAGGCAGATTTCTGGGTTCCTAGTCCCATTGGCATCGGGGCGGTGCTGATTATTGTTGTGGTGGCGATCGCCTCCTATATCAAAGAAACGCTGCTCCCGGCCTTAGGCATTGGCCGCCGCCCCCGACCCGCCAAACCCGCCGCCGATACAGCCTCAGAACCCGCCTCAGAGCCACCCACTCCCTAGTCAATCAGTCCATCAAACGAGATCTTTCAACGAGACGGCCGCTTGATTCAGGCGTTGGGTTCCTTCTTTAACTTGGGTAATCCCCGTCGCCGTCTCTTGAGCCGCCACATTGAGAACGGTCATGGCTTCAATCACCTGTTCGACGGCATTCACCTGCTGTTTCAGGGTTAGGGTAATCTGTTGATTGCTCATCACCACCTGATTGATGCCTTCTCGGACCCCCGCAAAGGCATGGGAGGTGTTCTGACTGACGTTAACCCCGGTTTCGACGCTTTTGGTGCCTTCATCGGTGACCATGACCGTGGTATTGATGGCATTTTGGATATCTTCGACGAGGGTGTTAATCTTCTCAGCGGATTTTTTGCTCTGATCGGCCAATTTGCGAATTTCACTGGCCACCACCGAGAAGCCTTTACCATGTTCCCCCGCTCGCACCGCTTCTACGGCGGCATTGAGGGCTAACATATTGGTTTGGTTGGCCAAATCACTGACCAGGTTGGAAATGTTGCCGATTTGGTTGGTCTGCTCGCTCAAACGTAAAATCTGTTGGGCGATCGCCGAGACCCGATCTTTGAGAGAATACATGGTTTCGAGGGTTTCCTCGACAGCACGAGTGCCATTGTCAGCCTGGCTCAACACCTCATTGGCACTTCCCGTCGCCGACTCGGCCTGGTTCATCACCTGACGAGCCGAGGCCCCGAGTTCATCCATGGTGGTGGTGGTTTCGTTGACGGAGGCCGCTTGCTGACTGGCGGTGCGTTCTTGTTCTTCCATCGTCGCCGCAATTTCCATCGATGAACTGGCCACGGAACTGGCGGCTTCATTCATTTGTCGGGTAATGCGGCTAATGATCCACCAGCCTACGAAGGTAGACCCAATTAAAGTTAATAGGGTTAAACTGATGGTTGAGTTGACCAGTGTATTCAGGGACTCTTGCTGGGTTAGCTGACTCTGCCTGACCAGGGACTTCTCATGGTTACTAAAGCTGGTGAACCGATCTTGAATCTCCTCGGCCTGAGCCCGGGCCCGTAGTTGCTTCCAACTCTCGATCGCCCCGTCGCGATCGCCTCCTTGAGCTTGAATCAAAATGCTCCGGTGGGTTTCAAGGAGTTGTTCAACCTGCTCGATCATCTCTTGGAACTGCTCTTGTTCCTCATCGTCTCTCAATCGTTCCATCAGTAAGGGAACGTCCGTATATAAATTTTCCCGAGCCTGGTTATAGCTATTGAGAGAGATGGGACTCGGGTCAAGTAAATAGCCCCGCAACGTCCGCGAGAGAACTTGACTATTCAACTGCAGGCGATCAATGATCGTATCATTGCCGATAAATTCTTCAACCTGATCCGCTTCTTGCTGTAACATCCGCACGCTGTTCCAAACGATGACAAACGAAAATAGCGAGAGTACAATGGGGACGGCATACCCCCCGATGATCCATGTCCGGATTCTTTGCTGTTTAAATGAAATCATCCTAATTCACCTCATATCCTGGCAGAGAGGGTACAGTAAATTGTGACATAATACGGAATTTATCTCATCGCCTGACGCAGAGTTCCGATTCCACTAACGTTGACTCCCCAACCCCAGATTTAACATTTTCATCATACCTCTTTTTTGTCAAAATAACGATAAATCTAACTAAAGTTAAAACGAAAAATAGGTGATATATAGCATCAGTCCAGATGACAAAAACTATTACAATTCTAGGAGTTTCTCAATCAAAAAATTGAGGTAATTAGGCTGTATCTGATCTTAGACAAGTGTTGAACGCAACTCCACGCGATCGCGCACCCCGACCCGGTCGGGAAAATCCTTAAAAAATCCCCTCTTGGGATGGCTAGGGGTGGCTAATCTGACCTGCTCGCCCCCATTGAGATGCACCCGGTCATTAAGAGTGATTATGACCGAGCAACCAGTAAGTTTTCATAGTTCCTTTACCTTTAATGGGAATCAAACCCCGCTCCTCAAATTCAAAATGATTTTGTAGGCGTAAATAAGTCGTTTCAGACACGTGAATCCGACCCGGAAGCCCGGTAGATTCCATACGACTAGCCACATTAACTGTATCTCCCCAGAGGTCATAAATAAACTTTTTAATGCCAATGACCCCAGCCACAACGGGTCCCGTATTCACGCCAATGCGAATTTCTAAAGGAGAGTTCCCTGCGGGCTGAAAATCTGCCATCGCCTCTAACATATCTAATGCCATATTAGCAACGGCTTCCGGGCTATCAGACCGAGGAATCGGCAGCCCTCCAGCCACCATGTAAGCATCACCAATGGTTTTGATTTTTTCTAAGCCATGTTTATCCGCTAAACGGTCAAAAACGGAAAAAATTTGATTAAGAATATCGACCACTTCAATGGGAGAAATTTGAGACGAAAGAGCCGTAAAGCCAACAATATCGGCAAACATGACTGTGGTATCATCAAAACGGTCGGCGATCGCACTTTCGAGTTGTTTGAGGTGATCGACAATAGCTTGGGGTAAAATATTCAGGAGTAAATGTTCTGATTTTTGTTTCTCTGCCTTTAGGGCTTCTTCAGCGAGTTTACGTTTTGTAATATCTTCTAAAACCCCCAAAACGCCAATGACGTTCCCATGAGCATCATGAATGGGGAGCTTATTAATATCGAGCCAAACTGGGCGACCTTCGGCATCGAGTTTCTGTTTTTTGGCGATAATATGGAGTTGTGGCGTATTGGTTTCAATAATGCGTCGATCTTGTTCCCGGAATTTTTCAGCAATTTCCGTATCTCCAAACATATCATAGTCTGTTTTTCCCACTACCTCATCGGGAGACTCTAAGTAAGCTGCATTGGCCCAATTCTGATTACAACCGAGAAATACCAAATTGGTATCCTTCCAAAAGACTTGTTGCGGGATATTATCTAGGATTAAACGTAGATATTGTTCTTGCTGACGTAGGGAGTCTTCGGCTTGGATGCGATCGCGGATTTCCGCCTGAAGCCGAGCATTCTGGGCTTCAAGTTGTTCCTGCAACCGTTTCAACTTCAGTTGATTCTCAATCCGGGCAACCACCTCAGCCAACTGGAAGGGTTTTGTAATATAATCCACCCCCCCCGAAGCGAACGCTTTAACCTTATCGAGTACATTATCCAAAGCACTGACAAAAATGACCGGAATCCCGGCAGTTGTCGGTTCAGCCTTGAGGCGACGACAGACCTCAAACCCGTCCACCTCCGGCATACAAATATCCAACAAAATTAAATCAGGTTCAAGTTGTTGGGCAAAATCAATAACCTTTGTCCCTTCCGTCACATTCTGAGTTTGATAGCCTTTACGCAGCAGCAGCCGCGACAGCAAATCCAGATTTTCCACACGGTCATCGACAAGAAGCAGGGTTGCTATCCACGACGTTTCACATGAGTCAGGTCGATCAATCATAGATTACAAGGCAAAAGGCAAGGTAGACTAGCAAGTGGTACGCCCTCGTCGGGAAACAAGGAACACCCACAACGCAGACAACAGGGGAAGTGGCGCACCCTACATAAAACCTGTGAGGTTGGCCAGGTTCTTTCTAGGGTAACGGCTGGCTTCAAGAGGGAATCGTGCCAAAACTGGCAAAACTGCCAAAACACTGTTAGAGAATCCCTTTCTATGGCAAGGTAAAATTAGACATACCCATCAAAAGACTTCTGGCTACCGTAACCAGCTGCATCGGACTCATGCAAACATTGCCTATTCAATCCCCCAACGACGCCAGCAACGGCTCATCCCCAGATCAGGCCGCTGCCTTTGAAACCACCATTCATCGCCGTAAAACTCGTCCTGTTCCCGTCGGTCGCGTCACCATCGGCGGTGGACATCCTGTGGTCGTTCAGTCGATGATTAACGAGGACACCATGGACGTGGACGGGTCTGTGGCAGGAATTCGGCGGCTTCATGAAATTGGCTGCGAAATTGTCCGGGTCACGGTTCCCAGTATGGCTCATGCCAAAACCCTAGCCCAGATTAAGCAGAAACTGCGGGAGACCTATCAAGAGGTTCCCCTGGTGGCTGATGTCCACCACAACGGCATGAAAATTGCCTTAGAAGTTGCCAAACACGTGGATAAAGTCCGCATTAACCCTGGATTGTACGTGTTTGAGAAGCCCAAAAGCGATCGCAACGAGTACACCGACGAAGAATTTCAGGAAATTGGCGAGAAAATTCGCCAAACCCTCGAACCCCTAGTCATTTCCCTGCGAGACCAAAACAAGGCCATGCGGATTGGGGTCAATCATGGTTCACTGGCTGAACGAATGCTATTTACCTATGGGGATACTCCCGAGGGGATGGTGGAATCGGCCCTAGAGTTTATTAGAATTTGCGAGTCGCTGAACTTCTATAATCTGGTCATTTCCCTCAAAGCCTCTCGGGTTCCTGTGATGTTGGCCGCCTATCGTCTCATGGTCCACCGCATGGATGAGTTAGGGATGGACTATCCCTTGCATTTGGGGGTCACAGAAGCCGGAGATGGTGAATATGGCCGCATTAAGTCCACCGCCGGGATTGCGACTCTGTTGGCCGACGGAATTGGCGATACGCTGCGGGTATCCCTCACGGAAGCCCCGGAAAAAGAAATCCCCGTTTGCTATAGCATTTTGCAAGCCTTGGGATTACGCAAAACGATGGTGGAGTATGTGGCCTGTCCCTCCTGCGGCCGGACTCTGTTTAACCTCGAAGATGTACTGCGAGAAGTGCGCGAGGCCACTCAGCATCTGACGGGATTAGATATTGCCGTTATGGGCTGTATTGTCAATGGTCCCGGTGAGATGGCTGATGCTGATTATGGCTATGTGGGTAAACAGCCGGGCTTTATTTCCCTCTATCGGGGTCGTGAGGAAATTAAAAAAGTCCCTGAAGCCCAGGGGGTGGCGGAACTGATTAACTTGATTAAAGCCGATGGCCGCTGGGTTGACCCTTAAGGGTCAAACGTTATGCCAAATCTAGGCTCCCCTATTTGGGATTGATGGTTAGGGAGAACTCGGTGTTGGTTGGATGTGGGAATCTCGATCTGAAGATCTCTTGTCCGCCGGGTTCTCCGCCGGGTTCTCCGTTTGAGGGGTGATTGAGATTCGCCTGGAGGGAGGGGGACGGTTTCTCAGGAGGAACGAGATCGGCACGGGCTGGCGATCGCCAAAATTTGATTGTGTTACAGTAGGCCCAACAGCATCCAGACATATCTTTTACATTTTTTCACACTCTTGAAGTTAAGGCAGATCGACATGGCAACTCGTGGGTTGGTCGTTGGCGCAACCGTCGTCATGCTCAGCACAGTGACGATTATTGGTGCCGGCATTCATTTGAAAGGACAGGCATTTTTCCAGGATAGCCCCAAGGAACTCGTAGATGAGGTTTGGCAAATTATTGATAAGAACTACGTCGATGCAACCTTTAACCAGGTGGATTGGCGGGCGGTTCGCACGGAATATCTCGATCGCTCCTATGAGTCGGAAGAGATGGCCTATGATGCGATTCGAGAAATGCTCGAACAACTCGAAGACCCCTATACGCGCTTCATGGACCCCGATGAGTTCCGCAGTATGCAGATTGATACCTCGGGGGAATTAACTGGGGTCGGGATTCAACTGTCTCAGGATGAAGATACGGGAGAATTAATTGTGATTTCTCCCATCGAAGAAACTCCTGCTTTTGAAGCCGGAATCCAGTCTCAAGATGTCATCACCGAAATTGATGGCCAAAGTACCGAGGGGATGGATATTAATGAGGCGGTTGACCTGATTCGGGGTCGTATTGGCACCGAGGTGGTGCTAACGGTTCGTCGGGGAGAACGGGAAATTGACTTTCCCATTACTCGCGATCGCATTGAAATTCACCCGGTTCGTCATAGTCTGAAGGAGGATTTACCCGGAGGAGTCGGCTATATTCGTCTGACTCAGTTTAGCCAGTTGGCTGCCGATGAAATGCGAACGGCGATTCAAGAGTTGGAAGATGAGGGCGTTGAAGGGTTTATCTTAGATTTGCGATCGAACCCCGGTGGGCTATTACAGGCGAGTATCGAAATTGCCCGGATGTGGTACGACGAAGGGGATATTGTCTCGACGGTGAACCGCCAAGGGGTGGCTGAGGTGCAACGGGCTAACGGTCGCGCTTTGACGGATAAGCCTTTGGTGGTCCTGATTGACGGCGGTTCCGCTAGTGCAAGTGAGATTCTCTCGGGGGCGTTACGAGATAACGATCGCGCCACTCTCGTCGGAACTACCACCTTTGGTAAGGGGTTGGTACAATCGGTGCGTCCGGTTGGGAATGGATCGGGGTTAGCGGTGACGATCGCCCGTTATCTGACCCCTGATGGTACTGACATTGACAAAGAGGGGATTCCCCCCGATGTGGAACAGGAGGTTTCTGAGGAGGTTCGCGAGGAGATGCGTATGGATCGCACCCTAATTGGAACGGACCAGGATCCCCAATATGTTCGGGCTTTAGAAGTCTTACAAGAGCGCCTTGCGGCGGACAATGAGGAGGACACAACCAGTCTTGCACCGATGTCGGCCCAGTAGGATGATTTGACCGTTTAATAGATTCGATGAATACGATGATCAGCATCTAGGGTCACAACTAGGGCCGATTTGGCTGTGGGGGCTAACAGGGGGGTGATAAAGAGGTCTGGATGTAAGGCTTTCCAAAAATATTCGACGAACTCTCGCACCTCCTCATCGGAAAGTCCCGCTTTCCCCTTGGCGATGGCCTCATGTTCGGCCTGAAGTCGCCAGCGTTGACTGAGGCGATAATCGACGGGAGATAAGACCATGAGGCGATCGCAACAGTCCCACAGCGGTAAATACGCCTCTAAGCGACGGTTACAATCGCGGGCAAAGGCTTTGTCCGCCTCGCTGATGATCGGCGGGGGTGGGTTGTCAAAGCAACTTGGATCGACGGGGTCAACCCCCACAAACCAGCCTTCAAAGAGGATAATATCAGCACCCTGAACCAGTTCCGGGTCCGTGCGATCGCCATCTCCGGCAAAGGCCGACTTATCAAAACGAGGGACGCTCACTCTCGCCGCCCCCTGACGCAGCTGCTGCAACACCTCCAGTCCCAGATCCACATCATGGGTTCCCGGAGGACCGCGACGAATCAGCCGGGGATCTTCGGCTTTGAGTCGTTGTCGTTCGGTGTGAGATTTATAGAGGTCATCGAGGGACAGTCCTACGGTGCGATAGCCCAGATGCTCTAAAATCAGGGTCAGGGTCGTTGCTAAGGTGGTTTTCCCGGTTCCCTGCCCCCCTAAAATCCCCTGCACGATGGGCCGAGGCGACTGTTGCCTCAACGATGCCAATTGCAGGGCTAGAGGCAGCCAGAATCGCCAGAGAATGGGGAGTATGGAAACGTTTTGAGCTTGTAGGGGGAGACGAGATCCGAGGCGATCGAGCACATCTCTCAACAGCAGCAACCGTTGCTGAATCGGCTCAAGTCCTTGCTCTCGTGTTAGTCCTAAAGCGTTGGCTCGTTCAGGGTCTTGCCATTCCCAGTCCCTCAGGCTAGAACACAGGTCTATGTTTAGGGAATCCCTATCCTGAAGCTGGGTGAGCGCGTTATGGAGTAGGTGGGTCAGATGACTCATCGAAAACCTGGGCCGATGGCTTAAGAGCCTAGTTTAAAGGCTTCTACGAACAGACTATACACCAAACCCACTTTAGTGGCGCTGAGGCTGTCAGAGAACAATGAAGATTGCCGTAAGCGACCATACACCAGCCAATTGATCGCCTCGGTCAACAGTAACACGAGCAAGGCCACGGTCATGTCTAGGAAGGCCTTTTGTCCGGCGATCGTCGAGATGGCGTTGCCGAGAAAGTAGCCAAATAGGAAGCCAATAATCGTTAAGGAGGTACGCCGCCAAGGGTTACGCGCCCACGTGGTTAAGCGGGCCAGCAGCACGTCAAACAGTCGATTCAGACGGGTATTTTGCACAAGATACTCCTCTCAACGTCAAGGTTAAATGACTTAGACCAACTCAAAGATTTGGGCAATAAACCAAGCATAGAAAATAACAAACAGATACCCTTCCCAGCGAGTAATTTGTTTGTCTTGGACGACAAAGAACATCAAGATTGTACCGCAGAGCATTTCTAGCAACCCTTCAATTAGGGTCGTTTTGGGGATAATGAGTGCGCCAAAAAAGCGAGGAACCGCCATCACAACGAGGGCGTTAAAGATATTGGACCCGAGCACATTCCCTATCGCCACATCATAGCTGCCTCGTTTGACACAAACCAGGCTCACACTCAGTTCAGGGAGAGAGGTTCCCAAGGCCAAGACACTGACGGCGATAATTTCTTTGCCAATGTTGAGCAATTCTGAGAGAACGACGACGGACTCAACAGTGTATTTCGCCCCGAAGTAGATGAGGACAACACTGATCATTAAGATGAACAGAGCCTTAAATGGGAATGTCTGGGATTCAGCCGAATTTTCAGCCGAGTTTTCATCTCCGTCAGTCTGAGGAGACAGTGTTGATAGCGGCGTTGATAGCGGCTTCCCTGTTGCGTCTGAAGGAGTTTCAGAAACGGCCGACTCACCAGCCGCTGCACCCACAGAGGCCTCAATTTTGGCTTCAATGGGGTTAGCGATGGATAATGTGCCACCACCAATATCCCCTTCCGAGGTGGTTATGGTGTACACCAAATAGACACCATAAGCCAGCAGACATAAGATGGCTTCGCCGATGGAGTATTTGCCTGTAAATAGCATTAACGCTAATAGAAACGAAGATCCGACAAATAGGGGCAAGTCAACGCTAGTGAGATCATATTTCAGATCCATTTTTCCGGCAAAAATAGCAGCAACGCCAGTGATGAGAAAAATGTTTGCGATGTTAGAACCAATCACATTGCCAAAGACAATTTCCGATGATCCCTCCTGCACAGCGGTAATGGAAGACATCAATTCCGGGAGGGACGTTCCTACCGAAACAATGGCAACCCCGACGATAAATGGGGAAAGTCTTAGAAAAAATCCTAACGTTTCCGATGAGTCGATAAACCAGTCTGATGCCTTAATTAGCACAAACAAACTCACCGCAAATATACCTAACCAAGTGAGTAATTCTAACATTTTAAAATTTAAAGGATCTCCAACCTTTAATATAACGCTAAAATACACCAAAATAGCGACGAGCGCTAAATTTGGCCCAACGCTCGTCATGAAGATTTATGAAGAAGCGGTTTCCTAAAGAGTCCTAAAGAGAGTGAAACGTAGCCGGTTTGGGGGCCACTTCAAGACGATGACTCTGGATCTGATTCTTGGGTTGAGGCCTGATTCCGTGGCTTGTTGGACACACTAAAGGCGCGAAAATGTTGAGCTTGCTGTTCGATGCGGGCCGCGAGGCGATCGCAGACGAGATGACACAACTCAAAGGTGAGTTCATCCTCAACGCAATAGTAAGCTGAGGTTCCTTCAGTCCGTCGGCTGAGGATACCGGCTTGTAGCATCACCTTCAGATGTTTAGAGACATTGGCCTGACTGGTTTTGGTGGCTTCAACCAAGTCCTGCACACATCGCTCCTCATCGCGAAGCAGGTTGAGAATTTTCAGACGCATCGGTTCGCTGAGAATACTGAAATACTCAGCGACGTGTTTGGTAACTTCCTGGGGGATAGGCTGCTGCACAGGTTTAATCGGAGTGAACACCAACGGGGGAAACAGAGTTAGACTCCCGAGGGGGGAATCTCAAGAGACGAGAGTTAAGACAAAAGGCAAGAGTTATGCTGGTAAGACGCGCATTAAGGGCTGATTATACTCAACCGGTTCACCGTTTTCGACGAGAATCTCGATCACCTCACCGGTCACCTCAGACTCGACCTCATTCATCAGCTTCATGGCTTCAATGATACAAACTATTTGCTGACTTGAGATGCGATCGCCCACATCGACAAAAGGCGGCTCATCGGGGGCCGGTGCGCGGTAGAAGGTTCCCACCATCGGCGAGACAATTTCGACCCATTTGGCCGCCGCCGAGGGAGGAGGTGTGGGAGATGAGGGGGTCGCTGGAGTCTCCGCTGTCGGGGAGTCCGGCGCCGGAACCGGTTGCGGGAGCGTCATCATCGGCGCCGCAGCCGACACCACCCCGGATTCTTTGCGAATCGTCAGTTCTAAATCGTCATTCTTGAGTGTGAACTCAGAAATATCGGTTCCCTCTAAAGCCGCGATCAGTTCGCGGAGTTGGTTAAAATCCAATTGCACTGTTTTTTTATCCGTTCGTTTGAAAAGCTGTATCCGCACGAGACTGAGGCAACGAGACTGAGGCAAGGTTGCCCAAGAGTGCAACCTTTCCCCTTCGAGCAAAACTACTCCCGCCCCAAATAGCTATCGTTGCGGGTGTCAATTTTAATCCGTTCACCAATGGAAATAAACAGAGGGACCATCACCTGAGCGCCCGTTGACACAGTGGCGGGTTTTGTTCCTCCCGTCGCCGTATCCCCTTTGACACCTGGATCTGTTTCGGTCACTTCTAAGACAACTGAGTTGGGAAGTTCCACCTCAATCACTTTGTCATTCCAATAGATCACGTTAACATCCATTCCCTCGGACAGATATTTAGCGCCATCGCCAATCTGTTCAGGGCTTAGGCGGACTTCTTCATAGGTTTCCATGTCCATCAAGACAAAGGCCTCGCCTTCTCGGTAGGTATGTTGCATCCCCCGTTTGTCGAGAATGGCTTGGGGAACCGTTTCCCCGGCGCGGAAGGTGCGTTCGACAACACTCCCAGTTTGCGCGTTTTTGAGTTTGGTGCGGACAAAGGCAGAACCTTTACCGGGCTTTACGTGCAGAAATTCCACCACACGCCAGACTTCACCGTCAAGTTCGATGGTGGAGCCTGTTCTAAAATCGTTTGAGGAGAGCATGAATCTCAATCCGTGCAGAACAATCGGCAACCTATTTTACATCCGTGCGGTTCGTTTCCCCTAGATGGGGAACAGGGAATAGGGAACAGGGGAAGAAAGGCAAGAGGCAAGAGGCAAGAGGCAAGAGGGGGAGAAGGGAACAGGGAATGGGGGACAGGGAATGGGGGACAGGGAATGGGGAATGGGCAATAGGCGATAGGCGATGGGGGAGAGTTGCTCGTTGTTTTGTTTTTTTTAGGACAACACAAGTAGGACAATTTTAGTTCTATTATTTTTTAATAGAAAAGACTTTCATCGCTTTTTGTTGTCTATTTTGAATTGTCTGTGACTTTAAAAATCGTCGAGGACTTCGATCTCGTCGGGAATCCCCAACTCCATCTGTTCCTGAAGGGATTTCCAACCGGGTTGCCATTGATTGCGGTTTTTCAGCACCTTGGCGTTGAGCCAAAAACGCACTTGGGAATCACAGGATGCCATGAGTTCGGCGAAAACAAAGCCGGCTTCGTTTTTGCGGCTGACCACCTGAAAATGTCGCCAGCCCCAGGTGGTCTGCATTGCCGTCCATTTTGACCCTAGCAGGTGGGGGAATTTCTGTTTTCTTTTAGCCATCGCTGTAGACCCTTTTCGACCTACGTGCTAGAAACTTAGCCGCTAGGACACCGCCGATAAAGCCAAAGAGATGGCCTTCCCAGGAAATTCTGGGATCTCCGGGGAAGATGCCCCAGATGAGGCTGCCATAGAAGAACATCACCAGTAGCGAGAGGGCAATCGAGGGCAAGCTGCGTTCAAAGAGTCCATGTAGCAGCAAGAACCCTAAATAGCCAAAGATAACGCCACTGGCCCCGATGTGAATCCCCGCTGAGCCGAAAAACCAGATTCCCAAGCCACTGACGAGGGTGGCGACGAGGGTGACCCAGATAAAATGACGAAGGCCGCGAATCAGGACTAGCCAACCTAGGACGAGAAACGAGATACTATTCGAGAGAATATGGGCAAAACTGCCATGAAGAAAGGGCATTAAAACAATTCCCCGCAGGCTATTGGGGTTGCGGGGAGAGACTCCGAAACTGTTGAGGGAACCGGCAAAGAGAAACTGGTTGATGAGATGAACGCCCCACATCAGGGCGATGCAACTGCCGAGAATGAGAATGTGGCGTTTCAGTTCTCGGGCCAGTTTCTTGCTACTACTCTCTTGAGTCATTGTAATAACGGGGTGGTGGGTTGGGGGATTATGATCGCTGACTCTAGGTTAACAGGTTCAGCGAAGGGCGATCGCCGGCCACGGGCTTGAGCAAAAAACGGTACAATACGAACAATTGTGAACTCAGTCATGAACTCAGTCATGAACTCAGTCATGAACTCAGTTCACCAACATCTGCAAGAACATCTTAACGGCATCATTGAGATCTAATTATGGAAACCCTGGCACTCACGAAAGAGAACGTCGAAAAAGTCTTAGACGAACTACGTCCCTACCTGATGGCGGATGGCGGTAACGTCGAGCTGATGGATATTGAAGGTCCCATTGTTCAATTGCGCCTCCAAGGTGCTTGTGGCTCTTGCCCCAGTTCGGCTATGACCCTGAAAATGGGCATTGAACGTCGCCTGCGGGAATATATCCCCGAAATTGCCGAAGTCGAACAAGTGATGTAACTTGGCGGGTTTGACCCCTGTCTCCAGTAGCCGAAGACGAGTTCTTCGGCTTTTTTGTGTTTGAGCTGCTGTTTCCTGTGTGACATCGTCTATGGCGATCGCCCTGATACAATCACCCTGAACGTCCTCGTCACGGCTAATCAGGAAAAGCCACTCAGGAAAAGCCACTCAGGAAAAGCCACTCAGGAAAAGCCACTCAGGAAAAGCCACTCAGAAAAAGTATGTCACATCCCCTTTATGTTGCCTTTGTCTGGCACCAGCACCAGCCGCTCTACAAAAGCCGGGCGGCAAGTACCCCCGATTGTGAACAGTATCGCCTGCCCTGGGTGCGTTTGCATGGGACGAAGGATTATCTGGATTTGGTGTTACTCCTCGAACAGTTCCCGAAACTGCACCAAACCGTTAACCTGGTTCCATCTCTGATTTTGCAGATTGAGGATTATATTTCCGGTAAAGCCCTCGATCCCTATCTCAAACTCTTACTCACGCCCCTAGATCAACTCAGCCGCGAGGATCAGCAATTTATCCTAGAACGCTTCTTTGATGCCAATCACCATACCTTAGTTGACCCCCATCCTCGCTATCGAGAACTCTATGGCCAGCGACAGGAACGGGGAATCGCTTGGTGTTTGGAGAATTGGCAGGATCGCGATTATGGGGATTTGCTGGCCTGGCATAACCTAGCTTGGATTGACCCGCTGTTTTGGGATGATGCCGAAATTGCCACTTGGCTCAAACAAGGCCAGGACTTTAGTTTAGGCGATCGCCAACGCATCTTCTCTAAACAAAAGCAGATCCTCAGCCGCATTATTCCCCAACATCGCCAGATGCAACAATCGGGACAGTTGGAGGTGATGACCACGCCCTACACTCATCCCATTTTGCCCCTGTTGGCCGACACCAACGCCGGCCGGGTTGCGGTTCCTGAGATGGAACTTCCCCAACACCGCTTTCAATGGCCCGACGATATCCCCCGCCATCTCCATAAAGCCTGGAAATTCTACTGCGATCGCTTCGGCCAAGAACCGCGCGGCCTCTGGCCCTCAGAACAGTCCGTCAGCCCCGCCATTTTGCCCCATATCGCCCGCCAAGGCTTTAACTGGATTTGTTCGGATGAGGCGGTGTTGGGTTGGACGAAACAACATTTCTTCCACCGGGATGGAACGGGTAATGTCTTTGAACCCGAACTCCTCTATCGTCCCTATCGCTTGAAAACCGAGGCTGGAGATGTGGCGATTGTCTTCCGAGATCACCGTCTCTCGGACTTGATTGGCTTTACCTATGGTTCGATGAATCCTCGCGCTGCTGCTGGAGATCTCGTGGGCCATCTCGAAGCCATTTCGCGATCGCTCACCCGCCACCAAGACAATACCACTTTAGAAAAACCCTGGCTCGTCACCATCGCCCTCGACGGCGAGAACTGCTGGGAATACTATCAACAAGATGGCAAACCCTTCTTAGAAGCCCTCTATGGCACTCTCAGCAAACAGTCCGGCATTAAACTGGTCACGGTTTCGGAGTTTCTCGATCGCTTCCCCCCCACGGAAACCCTCCCCAGTGACGCACTCCATAGCGGATCTTGGGTAGATGGCAGTTTCACGACTTGGATTGGTGATCCCGTTAAGAACAAGGCCTGGGATCTTCTCAGCCAGGCCCGTCAAACCCTGGCCAATCACCCCGAGGCGACCGAAGAGACGAATCCTGAAGCCTGGGAAGCCCTCTATGCCGCCGAAGGGTCCGATTGGTTCTGGTGGTTTGGTGAGGGACATTCCTCGGATCAAGATGCCATGTTCGATCGCCTCTTCCGGGAACATCTCGGGGCCTTATACGCTGCTTTAGATGAACCAATCCCCGATCACGTCAAGCAGCCGTTGGAAGTCCATGAACGCAAGGGGGATATGCGCCCCCAAAGCTTTATCCATCCTGTCATTGACGGCGTTGGTGATGAACAAGATTGGGATCACGCGGGACGGATTGATGTGGGCGGTTCCCGAGGGACTATGCACCGCAGTAGTCCGGTTCAACGACTCTGGTATGGCTTAGATCACCTGAATTTCTATCTACGCCTAGATTTCAAAACTGGCATTGAACTGGGCCAAGATTGTCCGCCGGAATTGCATTTGTTCTGGTACTATCCCCAGCAAACCATGCACACTAGCCCGGTACCGTTGCGGGAACTCCCCAGTCAACCGCCTCTGAATTACCGCTTTGCGACTCATCTGACGGTGAATCTCCTCAGTGAGACGTTCCGAATGCAGCAAGCGACGGAACACGATCGCTGGGCGGCCCGCAATAGTCGCGTCAAGGTGGCCATCAATGAGTGTCTGGAGTTGGCAGTTCCTTGGGCGGATTTACCGACGGAACCGGATTGGAATTTACATTTAGTCCCGGTTCTGGCGGAACAGGGAACCTTCCGAGAGTTGGTTGTTGAGGATGGGTTAATTCCGATGACGATGCCGTAGGGGGAAGGGAATAGTGAATAGTGAATAGTGAATAGTGAATAGTGAATAGGGAATAGGGAATAGGGAATAGGGAATAGGGAATAGGGAATAGGGAATAG
>OFEU01000167.1_pt1 | contig 74409 bp, 73 predicted proteins | sample 1521221 | NCBI WGS metagenome assembly OFEU01 (sample SAMN03766357, study PRJEB24113) | microbial mat metagenome | isolation source: enrichment culture HLUCC-O from microbial mat sample contains cyanobacterium... | reverse complement strand
CAATGTGGCACATGACTGATGCCGTGGGAGCAGGGGGAGTCCATATCATTCGTTAAAAGGAGAAACATGCGCTCATGAGAGATTTCGGCGATGAACAGGTGAAAGGAATGGATCGCTTCATTCCCACCCGCCGGAGCGCTATGTTGCTGGTGGCTTTGATCACCGCGCCTCCGTCCCTTTTGGCATTCTTAGTGCAAAAGCATGACTTTGTTTTGGGCGATCTTACGGAGGCCTCCCGGCTTCCAACTATAGCTGCTGTCACGCTGGGCCTTGCCTTAGTTATCGCCGTTACACTTTGCCTTGAGTTGGCAGTTGCGCTGAACCATTCGAAACACCGGAAAATTAAGCATGTCAGCAACGAGCACTCGCAAATGTCGTTTAAGTGGCTTGCCAGCAACGCCTCCACTCGACATTATCTGTTTATCGCTGCGGTATTCACGCTGGGGGCGGCTCTTGGTCACTACTTTTAATCGGGTAGCCGGGGGTATCTAACCCCCAGCCCCCACAACACCCTGCATGCGGCTCCGCACAGGGCGTTTCACCCGGAATGGTGAAGCTTGATCCATCCATCACGCAGTGATGCCAGTCCCTCGGCTTTCAGGTAGTCATTAGACAGGGCCTGTTGAATACCCGGCGTCTTCGAGCTGCGCCAGGGGCCTTTGCTGGTGATGCCACAAGCAACGGCCGATTGGACGTGAACGCCCAGCTTCATCAGGTTCCTGACTTTGGTGCGCGGCTTGCGCCACTGTCGCCAGTAGGCCGTCCGAACGCGGCGACGGATCCAGTGATCCAGATCGCAGCAGCGTTGATAGCCGGTGGCGATGCCAAAGTAGTTGATCCAGCCCCTAAGGTACTGGCTGACCTTGAAAAGCTGATAATGCATCGACACCCCCCAGTTCCGGTCCGTCAGTTCCCGGATACGTTGCTTTAACTTGCGCAGCGTGTCCGGGTGCCAATGGATCTGGGTTCCCTTGAAGTTAAACCCCAGGAACTTGCTTTCCTTGGTACCTTCCCGACTCTCAAGGTAGAGCTGGTTATCGATAATCCCAGCTCGCAGATACCGGGCAATCAGTCCCAATAAACGCTTGTCCCGAACCTTGCGGCCCAGATGCGTCATCAGCAGGTCGTAATTGACCCGGTCGAAGAACTTCGACAGGTCCACATCCACAGTAAAGCGCCTCCCTTCCTTCAGAACGCTTTGTACCCGTCGCACCGCCTGGTGCGCGTTCCGGCCCGGACGGAAGCCGTAGCTGTCCGCTGAAAATCCCGGGTCGAACAGGGGCATCAGGATCTGGGCGATGGCTTGCTGAATCACCCGGTCTGTCACCGTCGGTATGCCAAGCTGGCGCTTGCCACCGTCCGGCTTGTCGATCTCAACCCGCCGCACTGGCGCTGGTTGATAATCGCCCGAGCGAATCGACTGCTCGACCACGATCCAGTGGCCGGCCTTTACCCAGGCGGGAAATTCCTCGATGGTCATGCCATCGATACCCGCTGCTCCCTTATTGGCTCGAACCTGCTTCCAGGCTTGTATCACCGCCAGGGTTACCCCCACCGGCGCTATCGGTGTCCATCTCGTTCGCTCGCAATCGCCGATGGCAACGGCTGCGCCCAGGCTTGATAGACCAGGTGCCTGACTGGTCATTGACCGATCGCTCGTTGAGCAGATCTCCCCAGATAAGAGCACAAACTTTCCCTGCACAACTGCATCATTTACGGTGGCCGTTAGATCACGCGGCTTCCTCCAGACCACACCTCGCGGGTTGGCCCTTGCCATTCGCTAGTGGTTAGCGTTCAATCGGGTAAAACCGACTGAGCGGTGATCTTCCCACAGGGGACTTTCACCCCATTAGTTCATGCCCATGCTGGGCGTACACCAGTGAATCAAGCCGACCGATTTTCCGCTGCCGCTCCAAATCGGCGGCTTATTCAAGGCGTTAAATACAGAAACCTGATGTCCGAATTGTATGGGGAGTTGGCTTTAAAACTGGAAAAAAGGGGGAGAAAAATGAAAGGATTATTTCGGATCACGTTGTTTTCATTTGCGCTTTTGCTTTATTGATGTGATAGCTCCGGTAATGGGGCTTGCCAGTTGTCCGCAATCAGGGACCGGAATCCGAATCAGAATTTGTCGGAGATAGCGGAGATTATACAGCGGGAATAGTAGTGAAAAAGGGATGTAAAACGAATCCTCGCATCAGGAGCTATTCTGCTGGTCATTGCCGTTGTCAGCCTACCCGAGATACTCGCTGCAAGCATCTAAAACTCGTAACATATTGATGCTACAACTGTTCTGGGAAATAACGTAACTTAATAGCCTGATACTCTCCATTCTGCTTGATCGCACTTAAGCTATCCCTTAATTTCCTGATCAGTGACGGATCGCTGTCCGGGTGTATCGCAACATACAGTTCTTTTGATAGCTCATCAATTCGGAATACACGCTCAAGCAGACTAATATCCAGCCCTTCCTTCTTGACTCGAAGTGGCATCGCCGCCTCGTCGAAAGCAAGCAACTCCATTCGACCAAGATACAACATGCGGATCGCGAGGTGATCGGCACTTACTACCTCCAGTTGCTCAAACCCGCGATTTTCCAAGTAAATTTTAATGACGTCGGCCTGTGACACACCGATTCGGTGCGAACGGGCATCGTCAAGAGAATCAATGTGCAAACCGGTGTTCGACTTAAGCTTATAGAAAGAGGTCCGGTAAGGAGCAATGGCCCCGATCCACTCAAACAACAATTCCCTTTCTGGGATGCGGGCAATTGAATAAATGAGTGTATTGGGCTCAGTCTGGGCAATTCTGAAAGCTCTGGCCCATGGGAAAAATTCAACCTCAGCCTTCAGACCAGCGTATTCAAGCATGGCTTGAACCACCTCACTGGACATCCCTCTGGCTTCGCCATCGACTGGAAAATTATAAGGGGGAAAGTTCTCCGTCACGATCCGTAACTCGGAAGCAGGATCAGCTCGGGCGCATACCGCCAGTGAAATCAAAATAACGAATAACGAGCGAGAGAAAATATATACAAACGGTTCCACGAACAGACTCCCGGTGCTCTTTATCACAAATTTAAGTGTAGCCGTAAAGGGAGGGCCCTGCACATTCCCGGAACTGTTGTTGTAACCAGCCCCTGAAGAACAAGAGCTGCTTGAGGCTCCAGCAAAGCCCGTGGAACGTTTATAAAATGAGTTTCATGCCTTCTCACGTAACAAACCCGTAACAAGCCTGAAGCATAATCTGGTGTATACCAAAGGAGTGCTACATGCTTGCAATTTTCGACCTGGATGAAACCCTGATTCACGGGGACAGTTCGCACTTATTCACCGAATTTCTCCGCGCTGAAGACATCGACGTTACCCCCGATTCCGAGGCCAGAGATAGAGCATTTATGAGGGCCTACACTAATGGCCAACTGGATCTCCAGGATTACATGGAATACAGCCTGGCGCCTATGCGGGGTTGGCAACGGGGCCAGGTTGAAACGCTTATCGAGCGGTTCGTTACTGAAGTAATCCCTCCCAGAGTCCTTCCAACAGGGCAGGAGCGGGTTGCCTGGCACAAGGCCCAGGGGCACGATGTGTTAATTATCTCCGCAACGGGAGAACATCTGGTTACCCCCATTGCCCGGCACCTCGGCATTGATAACGACATAGGCGTTCAGGTGGAGTGGCACAACAACAATCTCAAGGGAACCATTGGAACCCGTCGCCCTTTCAGGGATGGCAAAGTGTCTGCTCTCAAGGAGTGGATGGCAGCCCGATCAGCCAATCCGGAGAAGGTGTGGTTCTACTCGGATTCCCACAATGACCTTCCCCTTCTGAGCTCTGTGGACTATCCGGTTGCTGTGAACCCGGACCCGGTTCTGGAAGACTACGCCAGACGACAGGGCTGGCGAGTGCTTATTGATGACGTGACGCGGGCATGACCCTCCGCCAGCTCAACTTCGCAAGATCGGAGCTCCGCCTTTGCTCCGTAAAAGCCAGGCCAACCATCACCCCAGAACCACCAGCAGCAAGCCCGCAAGGATGGTCAGAACACCAAGAATCTTGGGCGTGCGCAGCGGTTCCCCAAGAAAATACCAACCCAGTGCAACGCCGATAGGTATGCTGACCTGCCTGAAGGCCACTACGTAGCTGACGTCATCAGCGTAGGCCATGGCCCACACGACCAGCGCGTAGGTTCCAAGGATCAACACCCCGGCTGCCATGGTACTGCGCCAGTTGGTGACCAGTTCCCTTAAAAGCCGTCGTTCAGTCGCCTGCAGACCCAAGCCAAGGCTGAGCCACACCAAGGCTGACCACGCCTGGAGGATGACAAACACCAAAGCCACTTCCGCATCCAGCGCGATGCCAGCCAGCAAGTCTCGCATTTGGTCCGTGGCGTTATCGTCGACGATCGAGTATCCGGCAGTACTGGCAGCCGCCAGGAGGGCAAACAGGGTTGCGAGGTTGCGGTAGTTGGCGAGGCGAAAGTCCCGGAGCCGTTGCATTGGCAGGATGATGCAGCCGCCCACTATCAGAACAATACCGGCAACGGCCGCACCGGTGATGGTTTCAGCCGTACCCAGGAACAGGGTTCCGACCAGCAGGATCAACAGGGGCGATGATCGCGCCAGCGGGTAGACCACCGACAGTTCGCCATGACGATAGGCTGCCGCCAGACAACTGAGATAGGTTGCCTGAAAAAAGCCGGTGGCAACCACCAACCACCAGATGTCCGGCCCCAGTTCACGCAGCAGGGGGTGGTAATACACCAGCACCGGCAGGGTCAGGAGCGCGCCCCACAGGGTGCTATACCAGAAGAAAGCGCCGCTGGGGCTGACCTTCTTGCCAAACAGGTTCCAACCGGCGTGGGCGAGTGCGGACACCAGAACAATAATGATCGCCGTGGAGGTCATGCGGTTTCAGGCTGCCGGGTCATTCCATGCCCTGCCGCCATGCCCGGGTTGAACGATCCACCCAGAAGCGCAGTACCCCCTGAATGAGTTTTGCCACGGCACAGGTTGCCGTGATCAGGATGGCCATGGCCGCCGCAGGGGCGATGTCTCCGGCTTCGTCCATGTTCAACACCGCCACAGACGCCAACTGGGAGTCGTGGCCGTAAAGGAATACAACCGCTGAGACCGTGGTCATGGCATTCACGAACAGGTATAGAGCCACATCCAGGATCGCGGGCAGGCACAGGGGCAAAGTGACCGTGAAAAGCACCCGCCAGCGGGACGCATTGAGAGACTCCCCCACTGCCTCGAACTCCTGGTCCAATTGCTTCAGCGCCGTGACGGCCGTGAGGTGGGAAACTGCGTAGAAGTGCGTGATGGTACAGAGGATCAGAATGAACAGGGTGCCGTAGATTCCGTTGATCGGGTTGTCCGGATGGTTGAAGAAAAAGATGTAGGACAACCCCAGCACCAGACCGGGCACCGCCAGCGGCAGGAGTGAGAGAAACTGAAATACGCCGGTCAGCAGCTTGGGTTGTGGCGTCCGTTCCATTAACCAGGCGTTGAAGAAGACCAGTCCCGTTCCGATCAACATGGTGCCCAGAGCCATCTTCAGGCTGTTGATGTAAGCACCCCAGCCGCCACCGTCCATCCGGCCAAACTGGTAGTTGTTCAGGCTGAGTTGCAGGTTGTAGGGCCAGAAAGTAACGAACGAGGCATAAATAGCCATGCCGATGATGGCGAAGATGAACACGACGGTCGGCGTCAGCATCAGCGCTCCAATGGCGTCCCGCATTCTATCCTGGCGGGGCCTGTAGGGCACTGATCTGGCGGTGAAGCTAGCCGACTGTTTGCGCTGCACATAGCGATCGGCGATAAACGCCAACATGGCCGGCAACAGCAACAGTACGCTGACCACTGCCCCCATCTCGAACTTTTGCTGCCCGATCACCTGTTTGTAGATGTCCGTGGCGAGTACGTCGAACTGCCCGCCAATGACTTTGGGCACGCCGAAATCCGTAATCACCAGCGTAAACACAACGAACCCGGCACTCACCAGCCCGTAGCGGGCACCGGGCACTGTTACCGTCCAGAACGTTCTCCAGGGGCTGGCTTTCAATGCGGTAGCGGCTTCGTAATGACGCCCATCGGCATTGTCCATCGCCGTCAGTAGAATCATCAGGGCGTGGGGGAACGTCCAGAAACACGACCCCATGATAATGCCAATGGGTCCGTAGATCTCAGCGCCGAACAGCCAGCTTTTCAACACGCCCTGGTTGCCGAACAGGTACACCAGGCTGATCGCGGGCAACAGCGACGGCGCCAGAATCGGCAACACCAGAACACCACGAAGCCAACCGGTAAAAGGCAAACGTGTGCGGGTCAACGCCCAGGCCGCCATAAACGCCAGCGAAACCACAATCACGGTACTAAGCCCGGCCACCCAGAGAGAGTTGAAGAACGCGGATTCGATACCGCCGGAACTCAGATAGTGAGCAAAGTTCTCCAGCCCGACGAATTCACCGGCCTTGTTCTCGACACTTTTCGAAAGCAGTGTGTAAAGGGGCGCAAGCACCAGCAGGGTCAAAACCACACACCCGATTACCAGAAGCAGTGCAAACACCCAGCGGTCGGTAAGCCTCCGGCGTAATTCCGCCAGGGTTGGCCAGTTGCGTGTAGCGGGTGTCGAAAACGAGGGAGAATCAATCATGGAAGACTTACCAGGGTCAAACACAGACATTCGGAACTCCGCAAACCGTCATGCAGCGAAGCAATGCAGGGCGTCGGAGGGCAGGTTGAGGCAGATACATCCGCCAACACGTAGATCAAGCCGACGCGCGGAACGTGGGTCCACGTCTACGACCAGGTCCAGCTCAATATCACTCAGGCGAATGTGAGTCCGGATAAAAGCGCCAAGATAATCCAGGGCCAAGACCTCCCCTTCCCATTCACCATCCCCGCTGGGTAAGAGGTGAACATCCTCTGGCCGGATGGCCAGCTGGATACATCCATCGGCCGCGGGCAACGGTCGAATCAGGTCCAGCTCGCGATTTCCGATCTTCACCCGTTGTCCATTCAATGGGGAGCTGTCGATAAAGTTCATGGCGCCGATGAAAGAGGCAACAAACGCCGACGCGGGTTGCTGATAGATGTCCAGGGGTGTTCCGACCTGCTCGATAACGCCGTTGTTCATAACCACCACGCGGTCAGCCATGGCCAGGGCTTCTTCCTGATCGTGGGTCACCATGACAGTGGTAACACCCAGTTGCTTCTGGAGGCTGCGGATCTCGCTGCGCAGGTGATGGCGCACTTTGGCGTCCAGCGCTGATAGTGGCTCATCGAGCAGCAGCAAGCCCGGCGTAGGCGCCAGGGCGCGTGCCAGGGCAACACGTTGTTGTTGGCCACCGGATAGCTGCGCGGGGTATTTACTGGCCTGGTCTTCAAGCCCGACAAGGGCCAGTAGTTCGTCTACCCGGCTGCGGACCTGGGCCTTCGGCATGCCGATGCTACGCAATCCGTAGGCGATGTTATCGGTGACCGTCATGTTCGGGAACAGGGCGTAGGACTGGAACACAATGCCGAAGTCACGCTCCCTGGGCGGTTTCAGGGAGATGTCTGTCTCACCCTGGTGGAGCAGTCCTCCACTCTGGCGCTCAAGCCCTGCGATAATGCGAAGCAGAGTGGTCTTTCCACATCCCGATGGCCCGAGGAAACACACCAGCTCACCGGGTTCGATGGTGAGATTGATATCTTTCAGCGCGCAAAAATCGCCGAAGAATTTGTTTACGCCCTGAATTTCGAGACGACTTCCCTGGGTCTTCTGGCTCATGGTACCCCCTGCTCTTGAATAATCTGGCGCGGTGCCCAAAACCGGGCACCGCCTTGGCTTAACGGGCTAGTGCCCGCCCAGCCAACTCACTTTGCTTCGGATTTGCCGTCGTAGCGACGCGCCCACTCAGTCAGGATGGCCTCGCGGTTACTGGCAGCCCAACCAAAGTCGTTGTCGATGATCAGCTCTTCCGCGTTCGCCGGGAAATGCTTCACTGGCTGCGCCACACCGGGCATCGCCACGATGGCGTAGCCTTCGTTGTACATCTCCATGGCCTGACGGGTGATCGACCAGTCGACCAGAGTCTGGGCGGCTTCCACCTTGTCCGTTCCGTCAACAATTGCAGTCGCTTCCACTTCCCAACCCAGGCCCTCTGAAGGGAACACCACTTCCAGGGGGGCGCCCTGTTCTTTCAGGCGGGCACCGCGGAAAGCGAAGGAAACGCCGATGGTGGTCTCGCCGGAAGCCGCCATTTTGCAGGGCTTGGAGCCGGAGTGCGTGTAACGACTGATGTTCTGGTGCAGGCCGTCCATGAATTCCCAGCCTTTGTCCTCACCCATCAACTGGAGCCATGCTGAAACATCCAGGAAACCGGTTCCGGAAGAGTTCGGGTTCGGCATCACAACGTGGCCCTGGTACACCGGTTTGGTCAGATCCTGCCAACTGGTGGGCATGGGCAAGTTGTGTTTCTCAGCCTCAATGGTGTTGACACAGACCGCCGCCATCCAGGCATCCATGCCCACCCAGGAGGGAGTCTCATCACGGTCACGGAACTTCAACGACAGCTTTTCAAGCCCTTTCGGCGCATAAGGCGTCAGCATGCCTTCGTTCTTCAGCAACAGCAGGCTGGTACCCGCCAGCCCCCAAACGACATCCGCCCGAGGATTGTCTTTCTCAGCCAGCAGGCGCGCGGTGATGACACCTGTGGAGTCGCGAACCCAGTTGACCTTGATGTCAGGGTGGTCTTCATTGAATCGGGCGGCATACTTCTTGAGATCTTCCGCCTCAACCGCGGTGTAAACGGTCAGTTCAGTCTGGGCGTTGGCGTTGACGGCCACCATCAGGACGGTCAGGGCCAGGGCTTTTTTCAGGTGTTTCACGCTACTCTCCTTTTAAAGCGTCAGTTCGGTTAGGCTTTCTGGTGTATACCAGATTGACTAACAACCACATTAAGGTCATTTGATTGCAAAGACGTGACAGCTCGATGACGTTTCCTTGTCGGATCCTCAGGGGCGCTCCCCCGCTGCCAGACGGCGCTCGATATCGCTGATAACGCCCGGCATGTCCTGTATCGAGTCGATGACATAGTGGGCAGCCGATCTCGCCATCACCTGACGACCACGGGCCAGCAACGCCTCCCGATCGCTCTCTGCGAGGGCGTAAAACTGAGCTTCACTCAACCCGACCGAATTACCGGAGGCCACTACGGCCACCGTCCACATGCCCGCGTTCAAACCTTCCTCAATACCCGTCCCTGTGTCGTCCACTTTGACGCAGGCCTGCACTGCGCCAATGCCCAGCTCGAGTGCGTTTTGCAGACTCATATGTGGTGCCGGCCGGCCGGACGGCACTTCCGTCGCTACAACCACGCTTTCCGGCACAAATCCCTGATCCGCGAGCCCGGGCAGCATGACATTCACCATGTCCCGGCTGTAGCCGGTGTTCACCCCCAACTTGATGCCTTTTTCCTGAAGCAGATCCTGAAGCGCCAAGGCGCCAGGAATCAGTGTTGTTCGCTCGGCAATCGCCGCAGTCTGAAGGGGCAGAAATGCCTCGTAGAGGCGGTCGACATCGTTGGCCTCTGGCGCCTTTCCATAGGCCTCAAGCCATTGGCTCCGAATCCTGGGCATCGCCAGCAAACAGCGGATATGCTCACGCTTTTCGGTCCCCATGGGCTCCCGGGCTTCGGGTTCGGACACATCAATGCCCTCGTTCCGGAACAGTTGGAGAAAAGCCTGAATCGGTGCCAGTGAACCGAAATCCACGCAGGTTCCGGCCAGGTCCATAATCACCGCTTGCAGAGGACCGGTGTAACGACGGGTGTAGCTGTGCATAGCGCTTCTTCCTTTTGCGATCAGGGTGAGGTCAGTGGTTTTCGAGATTGTCTGGCGCAGCAGCCGGAGGGGGTACGGGCACCGGCATCCCCAGCGATTGACAGGCATCGGCGATCGCCGCTACCACTGCATCGATTTGCTCGTCATGAAGTTGGCCAATACAGCCGAGCCGGAAGCTCTCGGCGACCGTCAGCTTGCCGGGATAGATCAGGAAACCTCGGGCCTTGATGGCCTCGTAAAAACGCGGAAAATCGAAATCCGGGCTGTCTGGAGACAGGAAAGTAGTAATGATCGGAGACAGCCATTCATCCGCCAGCAGGGTCTGGAAGCCGAGCTCGCGAAGGCCCGCAACCAGTCGGTCGCGGTTTCGGCTGTAGCGGGCGAGACGACCAGCCACGCCGCCCTCGGCCTCGTGTTCGCGCAGGGCCTGCAAAAAGGCGGCGACCACATGGGTCGGCGGGGTATAACGCCACTGCCCTGACTTTTCCATGTACCGCCATTGGTCATGCAGATCCAGCGACAAGCTGTGGCACTGCCCTTCGGATTCAGACAACAAGGTCTTATCCACAATGGCAAAGCCGAAACCCGGCACACCTTCAAAGCACTTGTTGGCCGAGGAAATCAGCGCCGCACAGGGTAATTCCGCCACATTGACCGGCAGCGCACCGAACGCGCTCATGCTGTCGATAATCAAGTGCTTGCCAGCCTTTTGACAGACCCCGGCGATTTCAGGAATCGGGTTCAGGATGCCCGAACTGGTTTCGCAGTGGACCACCACCACCTGGTCGATCTCCGGATGCTGCCGGAGTGTTCTTTCCACCTCATCGCCCCGCGGCGGATGGTAGTCACCTTTGTCGATCGCGAGGCATCGCCGGCCCAAGCGATCAAGAATTTTGCTGATCCGCTGTCCATAGGCCCCGTTCATCAGCACAAGCGTGGTGCTGTTCCGGGGAATCAACGTGCCCAACGTGGCCTCCACTGCAAAGGTGCCACTACCCTGCATCGGGACGCACACGTGACTTTTCTCGCCACCGGCCACACGTAACAGGCGTGTGCACACCTCTGCGGTCAGTTGATTGAAGTCGTTATCCCAGGAGCCCCAGTCGTGCAACATGGCCTGTTTCACGGAAAGACTGGTGGTCAACGGACCAGGGGTAAGCAAATACGGATCGTTCGGGATCATTGGAGTCTCCAACGGAATTAGCCAGTGCGTTTTCGGGCTCGTGCCTCAGCACAGCGGTGGATGAAATCAGAATCAAAGGGATCAATGGCGCCAAACCGGTCCAGGCGAAACGGCTCGGGAGAGACAAAGGTCGACTGGCCGGATATCAGTTCGCTGATGAATCGACCAATGCCCCCCGACATGCCGATGCCCGCACCGGAACAGCCGGTCGCCGCGATAAAACCCTCAATGCCGGGCATCGGGCCCAGCAGGTAGAAGCCGTCCGGGGTATAGCTGGAAACGTTGCTGACGTAGTGGGCCAACCGGAGTTCATCCAGCAGGGGAAGCTGAGACTGCAGCGAGGTGTATCCGTCCTCAAGGGCGCGCTCACCCGCTGGATCGGTATCGAATCGGAAACCCTGCAGACTCTCGGGCAGAGCTGCCGGGTCGGCAACCACGGCCTGCGTATCCCGAAGGCCGAACAGCAAGCCTCCAACTTCTGGCCTCGCATAGGCGCCGTTGTCGGGTAGTATCGTCATCGGTCCATGGGCAGGAATGCGAGCGTCAGGCGCTGATATCCAGTAATGACTGCGCACCGGTGCCATGCCAAGGTGAATACCCACTTGCCTGGCCAGAACCGTACTCCAGGGGCCAGCGGCATCCACCACCATGCCGGCCGTGAGCACTTCACCATGCCCGAGGCGAACGCCCGTTACCCGGCCGCCATGCACAACGAATAGGGATCGATATAGCCATCGTCCGGCAGCCAGAGCGCGGCCGTGTCGGGCGTCAAATCAAGCCACGGAGCCAGTTGCATGGCATCCTGCACGGCAATCTGCTCTGCGGTCACACCGGCCTCTGCGGCTCGCAGGGCCGTCTCTTCAAGCTGGCGCTGCCCGTTTGGTTGAGCAGACACCTGCAGACTACCGACGCTTCTGAGCGGCAATGGCTCATCGCTGGCCTGCCCCATTTCCTCAATAGCGCGAAAGGTTTCCATGGCCAGAGCGGTCAAGGCCTGATGCGGACGGATACGGGTAAGAAGCGCAGCGGCGTAGCTGGTGGTCTGCTCTCCCAGGCCGTGTCGCTCAACCACGGTGATGTTGAGACCGGGCAAACGACTTAGGTATCGCGCAATGGCACATCCGAGGATGCCGCCTCCAATAATGACGACATCCGGATGATGGGGTGTAGGCATGGTAGTTCCTCGCTCATCTGGTATAGACCAGTTTGACGAGGGACTGTGACGGTTTTATGAAGACCTGATGACAGTCAGGAGACGATCTACCGGGGCGGTCAGCTCACTTCAACCTGAATACTCAAGGCATCGTGCAGCCAGAACTCTTCATCGAACTCGATAAAGCCTCCCTGCCCGTCCTGACTGCACCGGGTGACATAGAGCCCTGCGGTGCCGGCCGTTACACCGATGGCACTCGCCTGAGGATCCACCAGCGCCGTGGGATACATCTCAATCCGCTTACCCTTCAATTCTACCCCGTACTGCTCACGAAGAAGCTTCCAGAGCGAACGGTTGAAATCGTATGTCTCAATGCCTGGCAAGCGGGTCGCATTCAGGTAAATGTTCTCCACCAGTACTGGCCGACCATCAATCTGACGGCGCCGACGAAGCAAGATCACCGGATCGCCCACAGCCAGGCCGGTTTTTGTGGCAAGCCAGGGGTTGGCCTCAGTCGCCGTCACATCGAGGGTTTCGGTTTCGGGCACTCGCCCCTGAGCGGTAACGTTGTCTGAAAAACTGTAATCGTGCGTTGGCTTGTAGATCAGCCTGGGCGGGGAAACAAACCAGCCACGACGATTGGAGCGGTAGATCTTTCCTTCGGCTTCCAGTTGCGCGAGTGCGAGACGGGTGGTGACGCGGGTCGTTCCATATTCTTCGGCCAGGATTCGCTCGGAAGGTAACCGGGTATTCGGGGTCAGCACCCCCTTGTCGATCTGACCCGCCAACTGATCTCGCACCCTCAGATAAAGCGGTAAGGTACCCTCCACAAACGCTTGCTGCTGCATACTCCGCTCCTGTCACCCACAAAACCTGCCACGCTATGCCGGCACTGTGACGACAGTATGACAGAGCACAGGCGAAGGGCGTAAGTTCCTGAACCTGGTGCCTTAGAACAAGAAACCCCGGGCCACATCTGCCGCCCGGGGTTTCGGTCTGTTGCTTTTCAATGAGCAGAGATCGCTCAGTACAGCAAACTCAGCGACACGTTATCAAAATAGACGTCGTTGTCGTTACCGGCCTTGCGCTCACCGCCGATGTGCACCACGACACTACGGACACTGGCCGGCAAAAAGCCCTCAATTGACTGGGTTTCCCAGCTCTTGATGGAGTCACTGGTGCGCTCCAGCGACTGGTTCCACGACAGCGGCTGATCGTTGGCGTCGCGCAATTCGATCCTCAATTCCGGTATATCATCCGCCGACCAGGTAGTCATTTGCGCCGACAGATCCAGGTACACCTTACCGGCGTCGATATCCTGCCCATAGGACGAAACATCCACCCGCTGGAACGCCGAATCCGTGCAGCAGTCACCAGGCTGTCCCTGGCCGAACCCCCTGCCCGCGAAATAGTAATCGCCCGCGGCCGCGCCAAAGCCCCCGTTGTTACTGGCCGTGATGGCACTGATCAGCCCGCTCGACAGCGTCCAGGCCGACAGGTCTCCGGCTTCTGCATCACCATTGGTCAGCAGGTTCGGTGTGCGGGTACCGGCCAGGCTGAAGCTGTAGCCCTCACTCCAGGACGACCAGTTCATCTGCAAGTCTCTGACCCGTGCCCGCCAGTAATAGGTGGTGCCGGGCTTCAGTCCCAGGGTGGGTCTTGGCTGTCCGCCATACGCATCGTAGGAGGAGACGTGAGTATTCTGAGAGGCAAACCGCTTGTTCCAGCGGTAGTGGTCATCAACACCCGGACGGACAGTCTTCAGGATTAGCAACTCCGACAGATCCAGGCGGAAAATATCGGCGCCCTGCTGGGTATCAATCGCTTCATAGCCTTGATACTTATCACCGCCCACCTGAGTGGCTTCATCATAGAACAGATTGTGGCGACGGGTTTCGTTACCCCATACGTCAAACACGACCCCCTCGAACTGCTCATTCTCGGAGATCTGCCATTGCACTTCGTGCACCTGCTCTGGCGCACCCACGTTCACCGCCAACTGAATATCCGTGGCCGGCAGCTCACCCGTTCCCGCGGTTGCCTGCGGCCGGTTGTCATTCCGGTTGCTGGCGAACGTTACCTCATCCACCACCTCGAACTCGGTATCGCCGTCATACCCGCCTTTCTTGCGCTGCAACGTCACCGAGGCGTTCTCTCCGAAACGGTACGTCAGCACGCTGTAACCAAACTCACTACGACTGACCTCAAAGGTATCGTAGTCGCTGATCTGATTGTTCTGATGGTCGGAGTTGTCGAGTGGTTCAATGTAGCCCGAGGCACTCGCTGCGTTGAGCCACAGGTGCGGTGTGTTTAACGACTGCCCCCGGGAGTAAGAATGAGTGTGGCCGAAGAAATGGCCGGTGACCGCACCGGTGCGGTCGCTGTATTTTTCCAGTTCAGACACCATTTCGCAGGAACCAATGCTTTCCCCGACATTCCACATCTCGGACAGGCAGCCGTGGTGGAACATGCCCATCACGAAGGTCTTCTGCTGGATTTCGGCATCAAGCAGCGTCTCCCGCAGCCATTGGCGCTGAACCGCCAACGTCTCACGATTGAAACTACCGTGGGCCCCCGAAATCGGGTAGCTGTCCAGCCCGATCAACCGAAGGTCCAGATAATCGATGAAATACCAGTGATCCTCATAGCCCACCGATCCGTTTTCCGGTGGCGACATGTAAGTTCGATACAGCTCCAGCTCCGCATTGGAGTAATAGTCATGGTTACCCGGAACCGTAACCAGTGGCACGTAGGGTGTGATGTCTGCCATTCGTCCGAACAGTTGGTCCCGCCAGTTGGAACGGTTGCCGCCGGTTTGTACCACGTCCCCGGAGATAGTGATGGCAGCAATGTTCTCAGCACAGGTCTCAGGCTGCGAGCCGTTGCATTCCTCCGTCATGAAACCGTCTGTCACCACGTTGTTCAGCACCACCTCGTAGATCTCCCGATCCAGTTGGGTGTCACTGATCGCAATAAACCTCGCCTGATCGACATCGTCGTTCACATCCGGCCAGGTTTTGAAGGCAAAGGCCTGTGTCACCCGCTCCGCTCCGCCTGCGTCGTTGGTCAGCACGTAGTATTCGTACAAACGATTAGACTCGAGCCCCGATACTACCGCCCGATACACCAGGCCATCCTGGGAGTGCACGCCGGCGTCAATCTTCTGAAACTCCTCCGAACTACCGAAAGGGCGTACCCAGACCTTTGGCTGCGTGTTCTCAGTCTCAAACATCACCGTCATGGTATCGCTACCCGGCGCCTGCAAATAAGGTCTGACAATGAATTCAGGGGGCTGCTCTGCCGCAGGCGCCGGCACCACCACAGGGTCGGGATTGCCCGGCTGCTCCGTACCAGGAGCCGGAGCTGCGTCAGAACTCGAACTGGAATCATTACAACCTGTCAGCAGCAGGGCCGAGGCACCGGCCGCCAGCAGTATGCGGTAGGGGGAAGACATTAGACTCTCCTTTTTGGTATATACCAGTTTTGGTGCCCACCAAAATAGAGGGAGAAAATGTCAGTCCCGTGATTATTGTGTTGCGGTCACCTTAAAGATTCATGACAACTGGTAGATACCAGATTTACCCTTAAAACCTCATCCAGAAACGCCTGAAACCGTGCCGGGCCTTCATAAGTGCGCCGGCACTACCAAATGGCTCAGCGAATGATCATGTTGGTCGCAGTAGCGTGGGCATAGAGCTTACCCGACTCGTCCCGAATGGTGCCCTCGGAGACGATCAACGAACGCCCCACGTTAATGACCTTGCCTTCGGCAATCATCTTGGTCTCAACGCTCTCTTTTGATTTCAGTTTAAAGAGCCACTTCAATGGGCTGCGGCGCTGTCCGCAACTAATCCGATAACCTGCTTGGCCTGCGCCACCACCTCGGATACATCAACGTCATTGGGATGGAAGTCAAAACGATAGTATGCGAGGAACTGGGGCATGAATTCCTTGTAGTGTTGACCTGCAAACTTAATGAATCGCCGCCAGGTGGACCCGTTAAGCAATTGCTTGTCGCGCTTCATCAGTGCGATGTGATAGGCCGTGCTCATCACCGTGATCATAGCGAGGCTGAACGTGTAAATCGCCACCCGCGGTATATAGGCGCCCAATCCCTTTCCGTATAGGTGCTGATACATATCAAAAGCGACGGCTTTGTGTTCGGTTTCTTCGATGCTGTGCCAGAGCCAAAGATTGCGGATGGTGTCATCCTGCATGAGCTTGTAGGTACTCCGCATCATGGTTTCCACCAGCACTGCGGTGTAATGCTCCAGTCCCACCGTAACCAGCAAGTTCCACTTTTTCGGAAACAACGATTCTATGGCTTTCAGTACCATCCCCGTGGCGCGCTCCAGCGACTCTGGATCCAATCCGAAGCGCTGTGCGCTCTCGTGAAAGGCGTGGTGCTCCTTTGAATGCATTGCTTCCTGGCCAATGAAAGCACCGATATCCCTGTCCAGCCTGCGGTTATCCTGAATATCGGTGCGCAGGGCTCGTACCGAGCGCACGAAATAGGATTCCCCTTCTGGAAACAGCGTGGAAAGCCCAGTGAAGTAGTGGGTCAGGGATGGCTCGTTATCGCACCAATACTGGGGCATTTCCTCAAAATCGTAATCCATGCGACGAACAGGGAAAGACGCTTTCGGTTTTGCTTCTACTCTAGCGTTAGCCATGGCACAACTCCTTAGGTTCTAAAAAGGAACTTACGAGCTGAATGCTATGGGATGGCAGAATTGGGGTCCATTCTTTTTTAGAACCTGATAACATTTTGTCCCGATCTGGACGATACGACGTGACGGTCTGGCAACCACTGGAGAGAAGCTTTATGAAATGGCATGAACTTGGAGACATGAGCTGCCCAGTTGCCCGCAGTCTTGCCATCCTGGGCGACAGATGGACCCTGCTCATCATTCGCAACGCATTCATGAGAACACGGCGCTTTGAAGATTTTCAGAAACAGCTGGGCATTACCCGCCATTTGCTTTCGGATCGGCTGAGCCGGCTGGTCGACAAGAATGTACTGAAAAAAGTGATGTATCAGGACAGCCCCAAACGCTATGAATATCGGCTGACCGAAGCGGGACTGGCGCTCTATCCGGTGATTCTGGTACTGACCCAGTGGGGAAATACCTGGCTGGACGAGAACGGGAAGCACCCACCTCTGGAGCTGGTGCACAAACCCTGTGGCCACAAAACCGACTCACAACTGCGCTGCTCGGAATGTGGCGAGGCGCTTCACGCCAAGGACATGATGCCGGTGGTGGACACAGCGGCACAGCGATGAATGAGGCCGCCGGAGTTAACCCGTAACGGTATCGATCTCTATAGCCCCCGCCGTTTACTCCGCAACATCGGGTCAAATTACTCAGTATTGAATCAATAAACCAGAGTTCCCACACCGTGAAGAAATCGTTGGCGTGATTGAACTTCTGCTTTCCGCAGTCCCGCTGCGATCAGGTACTATCTGATGTCATTCGGCACAGCTTCCGCTTATATTTCAGACAAGAGATCTCGATGACGTATTCCATTGCAGTAATCGGCAGCGGTATGGCCGGCCTGGCAGCAGCCTATCGGGCGCGGCACGACGGCCACGATGTCACTGTATTTGAAGCCCGTGACAGCCATGGTATGGATGCCCATGCCCTCAGGGTGAATGGCGGCTTGGTTGATGTCCCCTTGCGGGTGATGAGCCCCGACGCCTGGCCCAGCGTGCTTCAGCTTGCTGACGAGGTCGGTGTGGGCACCTTCCAGGTAGACGTTCACGCCTCCTGCAGCTGGACCGATCGCCAGACCTGGTTCCGTAGTGGCGAGATGCCAATACTGGGCTGGCCCTTTGTCGGTTCCTGGCGTTACATGAACATGCGCGCCCTGGGGATGGCCACGGGCATCTGGCAACTCAGTCGCCTTACCCGGAAACTGGCGCGCGAAAACACCAACGCCACGCTTGCCGAAGTCTTACAGAATCAGAGTTTTGACCCGCAGTTCTGGCGCGGACTGGTACTGCCCCTGCTTTCCACCATCTGCACCTGTGACGAAAAGCATCTCCTGAACTGGCCAGCGGCGCAATTGCTTTCCTCTCTCCACGGCATCCTCTACGGCTCTGAACTCAAGCGTCTCAAGGGCGGGACCGGGGCGTTGGTTGAGGGTCTGGCACAGGGCCTGCCGCTGCATTGTGGCAGCCCGGTGGCTCAGGTAGAGGTCAGCAACGAGGGCGTGAGGGTCTATAACCAGCGGGGTGACGGCGGTGTATTTGACCGGGTCATTGTCGCGACCCAGGCCAATCAGCTGGGCTTTCTGGATGAAAGCCAGTTCCGTGAAGAACGGGAAATGCTGGAAAACATCGGGTTCGATGCAGGCGAGCTGTGGGTTCATCAGGACCCTCGCTTTATGCCCTCAAAGCAGGAAGACTGGACCGCACTGAATTTCCAGATGGACAAGGCGCTGGAGAAGCCCATGTTTACGGTGTGGGTCAACAAGGTAGAACCCACACTAATGAATAGTGCTCCGGTGTTCCAGACCTGGAACCCGCTGTTCGAACCCGATCCGGACACAGTGCTGGCCCGTGTACCACTGGAGCGCGCCGTAGTCCATTCCGGTACCGCCCGTGTGCACGAAGCTCTCGGTCAATGGCACCGACAGCCCGGGCGCAAGGTGTTTTTCTGTGGTTCCTGGGCCTATGAGGGTGTGCCTCTGCTTGAATCCGCGGTGCGTTCGGCCAACTCGGTGGTGGACGCCATCCGGTTATCCCATGAAGATGCCGTAAGTAAACCGTAAAGCGCTCCTAATGGTGCTGAGAATACCCAAGACCTGATGGAAATTGCCCGCCAAACAATCTAGCTTTACAGGTAGGGAGGAGGGGCTATGGATCAGGACGATATTCAGGAAGCCGATGCCAGTTTACCGGAACAAAGCAGTGGCATCCGGGTGGACCGGGAGTTACTGACGGCTACCAAGCCATACATCGAAGAGTCAGCGGCCAGAAGCTGGTGGCACTGATCAGCCACTTTCTATTCATTGCCCTGATGTGGGCATTGGGCGGTCTCAGCCTGGTTTTCTTCGTCATCCTGTTGCCCATGACGCTTGCCTCTGCGATGGGCAGCTACCTGTTTTTTGCGCAGCACAGTTTCCGTCGCATGCAGATTGCGTCATCCGAAACCTGGAACTATTACCGGGGGGCCATGGAGTCCTCAAGCTACATGCGCATGAATCGGGTTATGCAGTGGTTTACCGGAAATATCGGCTATCACCATATCCATCATCTGAATGTCAGAATTCCCTTCTACCGCCTCCCCGAAGTCATGGCGGCCATTCCGGAATTACAATCACCATTGACGACAAGCCTCGCGCCGGGCGAAATTGCCGATTGCTTCCGGTTTGCACTATGGGACGAAGAGAAACAACGTATGGTGACATACCGGGAAGCCTCCAGCTGACCACTCATGCTCCAAACGCGCTGAACCAGCAGGTAGCAACCGGTGAACACGGGCCGAACCGGTTACAGTTCGTCAGGCGTACTCGACGAGCGCCGAGCCTCAAGTTTGACGGCTCGATACGGCTCACCCTCCTCCGTCTGCAACTGATAATCATAAGCCGCCTGCAAGCCGGTTTCGTCATCACCAATCTCATCAGCACTCTGATCCAGGGAGCGAGGATAGAGCGGCGACAGCAGTGCCGCGAGTATGCCGATGGCGGCAAACATGGCAAACGCATCCGCATAGCTGAACTCGTTCACCAACATACCCACAATGGGCAAGCCGACGGCCTGGCCAAGGGATACCGATATAAAGGGCAGCACCGGCCCCACAGACAACCGGCCGGGTAGCAGGCGGATGCCGGTCATCAGGTACAGGCCGGTCAGGCTCATGTAGGCCAAACCGAATACCCCTGCATGGCGGCGGTCAGTGCCGGCATCATCAGGCCGGTGCAGATACCACAAGCGACTACGCCCACACCCAGCGACAAAACACCCGACGCCTGGCTGACCGACACCAGGCCCACCGCACCAAAGCCACCAGACAGCACCGCCGTGTTGCGGGCGCCCAAGCGATCAGCCGCCAGCGGCGCGACCAGGGTAGCCAGGATAAAACTGATGAGGGGGAGCGCGCCGATGATGCCGATCATGTCTGGCGAGAGTTCCAGCTCTGCCCGGATCGGAGGCACGAACAAGCCGAAGGCAAAGCGGGCCAGCCCGAAGCTGATGGCGATCAGGGCGGCACCCAGGAGTGCAAACGAGGTACTTGAAGGAAACTTCATGTCACCTCCGGCAGGCTACTGTAAATTTACGGCGGCACTACACAGCGTCTGGCAACGTTGCCACCAGGAAGTCCACCAACGCCCTCACCTTGGGCGTAACGAACTTGCGGGTGGGATAAACCGCATACACCCCCAGCTCGGTAAAGCAGTATTCCGGCAGCAACTCCACCAGCCTGCCCGAGCCCAGATCATCACGCAACAGGAAGCTCGGCTGGTACACCACTCCCTGGTGGGCCACCGCGGCGGCGCAACAGGTGTCACCGTTGTTGGCGTACATCCACGGGCGTACCCGCGTGCTGACCGGCCCCTCCGGCCCCTGAAACTGCCATTCGTTACCGCTGGCCAGGTTGCTGTAGGCAATAACCTTGTGGTGCATCAGGTCTTCAGGCGTTTCGGGTGCACCGTGCGCACGGATGTATTCGGGCGAGGCGCACACCATCAGCCGGGTATTGGTGAGGCGACGGCTCACCAGGGTGGAGGTTCGCAAGCTGGCAATACGAATAGCCAGGTCAAAGCCTTCTTCAACGATATCCACGATGCGATCAGACAACTCGATGTTCAGTTCCACATCCGGAAACCGGGCGTGGAACTCGCCCCACAGCGGGGCCAGATGTCGAATGCCGAAACTCACCGGTGCGTTGATTCGCAGCACCCCTTTGGCCACGCTGGTGCGCGAGGTCAGTTCCGCTTCGGCCTCTTCTACCCCCGCCAGCAGTTCCCGGCAACGAACGTAAAACACCTCCCCTTCCGCTGTCAGGGACAACCGCCGGGTGGTGCGGTGTAGCAGCCGCACGGTAAGGCGCGATTCCAGCTCGTTGATGTACCGCGACACCGCAGCCTTGGACATACCCATGGTCTCGGAGGCGGCGACAAAACTGCCGGCTTCCACAACGGCGCAGAAGGTCTGCATTTCAAGTAATCGATCCATCTTATTGTTCCACTTTTTGAAACAGTCAATCTATTAAATGCATGTTTATCCCAAAAATAGATCCCCGTAAAGTAGCCCCATACTCAACCACACAGAAGGAAACACGATCATGAACAACGCACTCATCAACAAACTGCTCGATACCAACGCTGGCTGGGGGCCCCTCGCCCTGCGTATTCCGGTGGGTATTATCTTCGCCGCCCACGGGGCCCAGAAGCTGTTCGGCTGGTTCGGAGGCTACGGCCTTGAAGGCACCGGGCAATGGATGGATTCTATTGGTTTAAGCCCGGGCTACCTGATGGCCTTGCTGGCCGGCGGTACGGAGTTCTTCGGCGGTCTGGCGCTGATCATCGGCCTGCTGGTTCGCCCTGCCAGCGCGGCACTGGCCTTCGCCATGGTGATTGCCATTTTCAGCGTGCACATCCAGAACGGCCTGTTTATGAGCAACAATGGCTACGAATTCGGACTGGCCTTGCTGGCGGCTTCTGTTTCGCTGATATTCAGCGGTGCCGGGCGCGCATCGGTTGACCGGCTTGTGGCCGCTCGCTGAACAGTCCATTGAACTCAACCCCAAGGAGCAACGCGCCATGACCAGTCTGTTCGTCTCCCACGGCGCCCCCACCTTTGCACTGGAGCCGGGCCTGGCAGGCCCGGCCCTCACCCGGCTGGGGCAACAACTGCCACGGCCAGCCGCTGTGCTGGTGGTGTCGCCCCACTGGATGACACCCGAGGTGCGGGTCGGCCTTGCCGAAACACCGGCAACCATCCACGACTTCAACGGATTCGAACCCGCGCTATATCAGCTCGAATACCCGGCGCCGGGCCACCCGGATTTTGCCAGAATGGCACTTTCTCTGCTTGAGGAAGCGGGCTGGAAATCGGTCGCCGACGCTCAACGCGGCCTCGACCACGGTGCCTGGGTGCCGTTGCGGCACCTTTACCCGGATGCGACCGTGCCGGTATTCCAGGTATCCCTGCCGGACTGGCTCGACAGCCACTCTGCCTGGCGCCTGGGCCAGACGCTCGCTGCATTGGAAAAGGAAGGTGTTCTGATCGTCGGCTCCGGTAGCCTGACCCACAACCTGTATGAGGTCCGCTGGCGCGACGAACAGGCAAGCGAATACGCCCGGGAGTTCAACCACTGGATTCGGGAAGCGGTGATTGCAGGCGATCAGGAGAGGCTGGTAAACGCCCTGACCCTGGCTCCGCATGCTCGCCGCGCACACCCCACGGTTGAGCATTTCCTGCCACTACTGGTTGCCCTTGGTGCGGCTGGTTCCAATGCCCGGGCCACGGTTATTGAAGGCGGCATTGAGCACGGGGTACTTTCGATGGATTCGTTTGTTTTCTGATAGGCGGCTCCGAACTGCATCCGGAGATTCTTGATCGGCTTTTAAAGGGCAGGCTAAAAACCGTTCAGAGACTCCGTTTTTGCTCGTACATTTTTGAATCGGCACGTCCAAGCAGATTGCGCGCTGTGTGGCCGTCTTCCGGGTACAAGGCAACACCCACGCTGAAGGAGATCAGCACTCTCTGGCCTTCCAGCACCATGGGCGCGGCCATTACCTCGCGGATCTTGCTAACAGCGGCGTTCGCTGCGGCAAGATCCGCGATGTCGTTCAACAACACGGTGAACTCGTCGCCGCCCATGCGCGCAACGGTGTCTGTTTCGCGGGTGCACTGTTCCAGCCGGCGGGCAGTTTCGATCAGCAGCTGGTCGCCGGCTTCATGGCCCAGGTTGTCGTTGATCTGTTTGAAATCGTTGAGGTCCAGATACAACAGCGCCACGTGGCTGTTATGCCGGCAGGCCGACTTCAGTGCGGTCTCCAGCCGATCGTAAAACAGTGACCGGTTGGTCAAACCGGTCAGTGGGTCGTGGTGCGCAAGAAAACGCAGGTGATCTTGCGCGCGCTTACGCTCAACAACGGTCGCAACCTGGGTCGCAATGAACTGAAGCAGCTCCTGGTCTGCAGCGCGATAATGGGTTTGTTCTAATGGGCTCTCAATCACCAGCACGCCCAACACCGAATCGTTTGAGATCAGGGGCACACCCAGCCAGTTCATCGGGCCAGGTGATTTCAATCCATCCATCGTTATCGCCCCAAGGCCCGGTTGATAAGGGTCCCGTGAGGTCAGTAAGGCCTGCCCGGATCCGATCACCTCCGCCAGGGCGGTGCCGGGTTGCATCGGGCCTTCAATCCAGTCGTTTGCGCGATCAGCTGACCAGTCCGGAACGGTCAACACCGCCTTCACCGGATCATAGAAGACCAGGTGCAGATCGTTGTGCGGAAACAGCTCTGTAATCACTTGCCGCACACCGTCGCAGATCCCACGCAGGCTATCGGCACTGTGCGTAGCTTCAGATATCCGGTAGAGCGCATCCCGGGTTTGATTGGCGCGCCGCAGAGACGTCACATTGCGGGCCAGGCCAATTCGCAACCGGTCGTCTTCTGACCAGCGCGCGGACCATAACATAATATGTGGACCGCGTGGCCCTCTTTATGAAGGTATCGGTTTTCAAAGTTGGTGTGAGCCTGGCCCTGCATAACGCGGTTGGCTTCAGCGTAGGTGCGCTCACGGTCATCAGGATTAAGGTAATCGAAGATCAGCGTGCCGATCATTTCAGAGGCGGTGTACCCAAGCAGCGCTTCACAGGCGTCGCTGACAAACACAATGTTCCCGGATTCATCCACAACGAATACCGGATCCAGCAACAGATTGACCAGTTTGGGATACAGGGTTTCGAGATCGACAGGCATAGGCGCAGCCATTTACTTCACATGTGAAAGTATATTTCACTAGCATAATCGGGAACGGGCGCAAGCCATACATAAAGATTATAATCGCGACCGACGCCAGCCCCATTCGACCTTTGAACTCCAGGCCAATCACTGTGAGCATCTCTCATCGCAACAAGAAAAGCCATGCCCGGCCAGTGCGCAAGGGGCTTCACCCCAGAAATGAGCACCACCAGGGCTATGACTTCCCTGCTCTGGTTAAAAGCCATCCCGCACTTGCCCCCCATGTGAAGCCGAACGCTCACGGCGACCTGTCCATCAATTTCGCAGATCCCTTGGCAGTAAAAACGCTCAACGCCGCGTTATTAAACCAACACTACAACATTGTCGGCTGGGATATTCCAGAAGGCGCGCTGTGCCCGCCAATCCCGGGCAGGGCCGACTACATCCATCACATGGCGGACCTTTTAGGTTATGGGGCCCAATTTGAACAGCCTGGCATTAGATTGCTTGATATAGGCACTGGCGCAAACGGAATCTACCCGCTATTGGCCTGCCAAATTTACGGATGGCGGTGTGTCGGCAGCGACATTAACACCGAGTCGCTTGCCAACGTTGCCCGCATTATCGCCAATAACCCCTCCCTTAAAGACCGCTTCACCCTGCGCATGCAGCACGATAAAAACCACATGTTTGAAGGGATCATTCAAGCCGGCGAGTTCTTTGATGTGAGCGTATGCAACCCGCCCTTCCATGCCTCACTCGATGAAGCAATGAAAGGTAGTCAGCTTAAACTGGATAACCTGGCCCGTAGTCGCGGTGAGCACAAAGCAAACGCCCAGTCCCCCACCTTGAATTTTGGCGGGCTGGGAGCAGAGCTTTGGTGTAAAGGCGGCGAACAGCTGTTTCTTAAAAAGCTGGTACGAGAAAGCCAGCGGTATTCAACTCAATGCCGCTGGTTTACCAGCCTGGTATCCAAAGCCGACAATGTTAAACCGGTGACGAAGTTGATTCGCAAGCTTGGCGCTGTTGATTATCGGGAAATAGAGATGAAGCAGGGAAACAAGATTACGAGGGTGCTGGCCTGGACCTTTATCTGAGCAAGGAACCGCAGGAGACCCTTGCTCAGGCTGATGGCAGATTCCCGCCCAGCATGTTTTCAACCACGGCGGCGTTATAAAAGGTTTCCACCGTCTGTATTTTGTCGTCCCGGACACGAAACCAGACCGCAAGCCGCACATCCCCGATCGGTTTGAAGTGTGTCTGATAGTCCAGAATCGCGTACACGTGCTCGCCGTCGGCACTGAGCTGACGAATAACCAGATCCTTCTGGATGGCAGCCATGCCAAATTGGTACGACAGCATGTCGTCGGGCCGAAGAAAGCGCATGTTCGGCCCCACATATTCAAACCCTTCTTCAACCAGCAAGGCCTTTGCCTCATCAAAACGCTGGGCCTGAATGTCTGAAATGAATTGCGCCACGATGTCTTTGGGCTGCATGAATTAACTCCGTTTTCAGAATAAAGAGGATCCAGAATCTGGATCTACCCCGATAGTGTATCAACATGTCAGTGTTGCCAGGACGTATTATCTAAACCGCCTGATCGATCCTACCGCTATGAAACGCTAATAGCGGGGGAAGATAACCCGGTAAACACTGCGCCACACCACAGAATCCAGGGGTGAAAACCGTAAGGCCCGAAACACCGCACTCCAAGCAATGGCTGCCCTGCCAGTCGCGGCAAAATAACGAGCTTTTCGGCAATAGAAACGGGCTAAACCCCAGCGTATTTCCGAAGGTTTGAGCACACTCCCGAATTCCTCGATAAAATCCCGAACGATATTCTCGTTCGCCGCAAATCGGCGTTCCTTGTCGCTGGAAATCTGGTCTGGCATTACCCGGTAATAGCCCCAGTACTCGGGAACATAAAGGAACGTATAGCGGGCTGAAAAGCGCAGCCAGATATCGTAGTCGTCTGCGACGCCGTAACGGCCGGAAAACCCACCCATGTCGTCAAAACATTCCCGCCGCGCCATCACGGTATTGATGCTGACACTGTTGTCCACCAGCATCTGGCGGGCAATCCGCCCAGAGTAACGGCGCATATTCTTGCGGGACAGCTCGCGACCCTGCTCATCGATCATGATTTCATCACTGTGAAGCACATCCACCTCTGGATGATCCTTCATCAGCGTGACTTGCCGCTCCAGCTTCTCCGGCACCCACAGGTCATCAGAATCGAGGAAGCATATGAATGCCCCGCGAGCACGCTGAAGCGCTAGATTGCGGGCGATACTCTGGCCCTGATTGTCCTGGAAATAATAGTGAATACGGTCATCTTCCAGATAACGGGACAGCCTTTCACGTGTACCATCCTGAGACCCGTCGTCGATGATCAACAGCTCCCAGTGCTTATATGATTGAGCTAACACAGATTCGACAGCCAGTGTGATGGTGTGCTCACGGTTGAAGGTGGGCGTGATGATGCTGATTAGTGGTTCTGAAGCAGCCACAAGAGTTCCTTATCAGTCGGCTGAATGCTGTAGTTGCGTAACACCCATCAACGAGCCCGCTCTTATCGTTTGCAATAAAAGCCTAACATCGGCGATGCTGGCTTGAAGCGGGCGCCTTTGCGGCTAGTGTAGTCGCCCCCAATTAAGCAGAACAGCCCAGCGACTCGGATCAGGCTTGCGCTAAGGGCCCTGCCCTTCTTTCTATCGGGTAACATCGGTTAGCCAGGTATCAGATCCCTTAACCTTTGCAGGAGAAAAAAGTGTCAGATAACAACATCGAACTTACTTCCACCATTAGCGAAGACAACAAACTGGAACTGGCCCTGCGCGAGATCGAGATGCCGCACCCGGGCGAAAACCAGGTGGTCATCCGCGTTGAGGCCGCTCCTATCAACCCGTCTGACCTGGGTGTGATGTTCAGCGCGGCTGATATGACTACTGCCCGCCAATCCGGTACCGCTGAGCGCCCCGTCATCAGTGCCGATGTACCGGCCAAGTTCATGGGTGCCGTTAAAAAGCGGATCGGCAAGTCTGTACCTGTCGGCAACGAAGGCGCCGGTACCGTTATCGCTGCAGGTTCATCCGCCGCAGCGCAAAGCCTGATGGGCAAAACCGTAGCGTTCATTGGCGGCGGTAGCTACCGCAAATATCTCTGCGCCAATGTACAAAGCTGTCTGGAACTGGCGCCGGGTACGACTGCCGTCGAAGGCGCTTCCAGCTTTGTTAATCCGCTGACGGCGTTGGCCATGGTAGAAACCATGCGCGCTGAAGGTCACAAGGCGATCGTTCATGCTGCCGCCGCGTCTAACCTCGGACAAATGCTCAACCGCATCTGCATCGCCGACGGCATCGACCTGGTCAATATCGTCCGCAAGCCGGAACAGGAAGCCTTGCTGCGCGACCAGGGAGCCAAATACGTGGTCAACTCCAGTAGCGACCGCTTTATGGCAGACCTGACCCAAGCACTTATCGATACTGGCGCTACCATCGCTTTCGACCCCATCGGTGGCGGTCGCCTGGCTAGCGATATTCTCACCTGCATGGAAGCCGCTGTTTCTCGCAACATGACTGAATACAGCGTGTATGGATCAGATATATACAAACAGGTTTACATTTACGGTGGGCTTGATCGTGGCCCCATCACATTGAACCGCAGCTTTGGTTTTGCCTGGGGCGTGAACGGCTTTCTATTGTTCAATGCACTAGGAAAACTGGGTAAAGAAACCAACATTGCTATGCGCAAACGCGTAGCCGCCGAGATCAAAACGACCTTCGCCAGCCACTACACTGACGAAGTATCCTTGGCCGGTGCGTTGCAACTGGATGCAATCGCAGCCTACGGCAAACAGGCTACCGGGGAGAAGTTTCTGATCAAGCCGCAGAGCTAAGGCTTAGCCTCAGGCTGCAAGACCAACGCCAGGCGCTGGAGTCGGATTGACTTCAGCGGCTGGTTACGGATTATTCGTAGTGGCTCCAGAGCCTGAGAACTTTCACCACTTGCACGTCCTCGAGCACTTGGTAGACCAGACGATGCTGAATATTAATGCGGCGTGAATAGGCCCCCGTAAGATCACCAACGAGCTTCTCAAACGGAGGCGGCTTGCGGTATGGATCTTCCGCTAGCAGCTCTAACAGTTCCAGGGCCTTTGGTTTGAGACCGCTAGAGGCCAACTTTTTTGCGTCTTTCTGGGCTTGCTTGGTGTAAACCAACCTCCATGTCACCAGTCCAGCTCCTCATCGCATTCATCCACCGGGGTATCCATCCCCTCACGAACAGTCTCCCGCATACCTGGTACGGAGAGCAGGTAAAGTGTTTCCTGAATTGCAGACCAGTCTTCCTCGGATACCAGAACGGCTTTGTTCCGCTTACCCATAATGACGATTGGTTGGTGGGACTCGGCGGTCTCGTCAATCAACCGATAAAGGTTGCTGCGCGCCTCAGTTGCTGTAATTCCCGTCATGACGCACCTCTTGCGTGTTCAACTTTTAACCAAAGTGTACGCTTTCGGGTACGTACGTCAAGACGAACGCTCTGAATTACGTCAATGTAATGGGCGACAACGGATCACAGCATAGTTGCGCGCCCCGTTGACCACCTTGTTAACCCTTGAGTTCTAGGTCTTCCCGAATAACCTCGGGATGCCGAAACGCAATCTCGATGAGCGCCTTTGCGACCTCATTTGGCTCAACACGACTGACGCGCGCAGCGTTGCCCGCTTTCATTTCTTTAACAGATTGGAGCAGCTTGTTGCCAAGCTCCTCAGCTCTCAGAGTCTCATTACTCATTTTCCAGTACGTCACGAATCGACTTCAGGATATGCGCGGGTATGTTCTCCTTGACGGCCTTCTTGTAGATCACCAACAACCAGATCTCACCATTTGCCAATCTGGTGAAGTAAATGAATCGCACTCCACTACGCTTCACCCCAGCGTGGAAGATCGCTATAAAAGCGGCTACAAAAGCCAATCCATTGAGCGATATATGAAGGCCTATGGAACATGGCCGCCGATATGGGGTCGATAGCTCATTACCCTGAGCCATCGCCCTGATGACGCCGGCCGGGGCTCGCCTTGCTGCCCCGGCACGGCTCCCGGTCTACCCCAGGTTTTTGCGAAGGAACTTCTGCAGCTCGCCAACGATGCCACTGCGGAACGCCAGCACGGTCAGTACGAAGATGCCGCCGAGAATCGGGTCTACCCAATCCCGCAGTGGCCCCTGGGACAACTGGTATTCAATGTTGACCACAAAGGTGGCACCAACCACGGGGCCGAGCAACGTGCCCATGCCACCGACCAGTGTCATCAGGATGACTTCGCCAGACATGTGCCAGTGAGCGTCGTTAAGGGAGGCCAACTGGAACACCACCGACTTCATGGAGCCCGCCAATCCAGCCAGTGCCGCTGAAATCACAAACGCCAGCACCTTGTAGCGGTCTACGTTGTAGCCGAGCGAAATAGCCCGTGGCTCGTTCTGTTTAATTGCTTTAAGTACCTGACCATAAGGGCTGCTGACAATTCTTTGTACAAGCAGGTAACAGCCAATAAACACGGTCAGCACGAAGTAATACATGTTGAGGTTTTTCGACAGATCAATCAGGCCAAACAGGTATCCCCGGGGGATGCCGTGCATGCCGTCTTCGCCGCCGGTAAATTCCGACTGCAGAAAGAAGAAGTACACCAACTGCGCGAGGGCCAGGGTGACCATGGCAAAGTAGATTCCCTGTCGGCGAATGGACAACAACGCGAAGGCAAGGCCCAGAAGCGTTGCAACCAGGGTGCCGGCAATGATGCCCATTTCGGTGGTCAGGCCCGAGTAGTTACTCAGCAGATAACCGGTGGTATAGCCACCGCTGGCAAGGAAGGCCGCATGGCCGAAAGACAACAGGCCGGTAAAACCAAACAACAGGTTGAAGGCAACGGCAAACAGCGCGAAGCAGAGGATTTTCATCAGGAAAACCGGATACATCACGAAAGGTGCTGCCAGCAACAACAGCAGCAACACGCCGTTGAGAATCATTTTCCGGCGATCCTGTGACTTCTGCTGATCGATGATGGCTTTGCGCACGTCGGCGGGATTGAAGGATTGGCTCATGATTATGCTTCCTTACCGAACAGGCCGGCGGGTCGGAACATCAGTACCACCACCATGACCAGGAAAATGACCGCAGACGAAGCGGGTGGGTAGAAGGTTTTGGTCAGGCCCTCAATCACGCCCATCAGAATCCCGGTAATAATGGCGCCGCCTATGGAGCCCATGCCGCCAATCACCACCACGGCGAATACCACGATCAATGTATTGGCACCCATGCCCGGTGTCACCGAATAGATCGGCGCCGCAAGCACCCCGGCAAAGGCTGCCAGGGCCACGCCAAAGCCGTAAGTCAGGCTGACCAGCAAGGGTACGTTGATGCCAAAGCCCTGCATCAGCTGAGAGTCTTCGGTGCCAGCCCGCAGATAGGCCCCAAGCTTGGTTTTCTCGATCACAAACCAGGTGCCAAAACACACCAACAGTGCCACCACGATGACCCAGGCCCGGTAATAGGGCAGGAACATGAAGTCGAGTTTGAAGCCGCCCTTAAACATATCCGGCATGGCATAACGCAAACCAGACACACCGTAAATATTGGTCAGCACGCCCTGAATGATCAGTGCCACGCCAAACGTCAGCAGCAGGCTGTAAATATGATCCTGCCCGGCAATGCGCCTAAGCAGGAAGTATTCAATCAGTACCCCGAAGGCGCCCACCAGCAACGGTGCCAGAAATAAGGCAACCCAGTAGTTAACGCCCAGAGTGTTAAACAGAACAACCGTTACCAGAGCGCCCAGCATGTACATGGCGCCGTGTGCAAAGTTGATGATCTTGAGCAGGCCGAAGATGATCGCAAGGCCCAGACTTAACAGGGCGTAAAAGGCGCCATTGATGAACCCGATCAAAAGCTGGCCAGAAAGCACAGCAAGAGGGACGCCGAAAATCATGGACATGGGTTTACTCCACAAGCAGCACGTACGTTGGTATTGAGCGTGTCAGCCCAGTGACTTGCCGGGCGCATCCTGCCCTGTTGCGGGATGCGCCACAGCGTTTGTCAGTCTCAGTTATTAACCAGTTTGCACTTGCTCTCGGAGAGTGGGCGGTAGGCTTCGCTGGCTGGAATGGTCCGCAGGATTTTGTAAAGATCCCACTCGTTCTTGGACTCCGCCGGGGTTTTCACTTCCGCCAGGTACATGTCGTGCACCATCCGGCCATCTTCACGAATCCGGCCATCGGTGGCGAACATGTCGTTGATGGGTGTTTCGATCATTTGGGCGCGGACGGCCTGGGCATCATCCGATCCTGCGGCCGCCACGGCATTCAGGTAATGCAGGGTGCTGGAGTAGATACCCGCATGCACCATGGTGGGCCGTACGCCGGTTTCTTCCATAAACCGGTCAGACCACGCCCGGGTGTCGTCGTTCATATCCCAGTACCAACCGGTGGTGAGCTGAATACCCTGAGCGGTGTTGGCACCCAGTGCATGCACGTCGGTCAGGAAAAGCAACAGGGCTGCCAGAGTCTGGCCGGCCTGAGTCACGCCAAACTCACTGGCGGTAGTGATGGCGTTGGTGGTGTCTGAGCCAGCATTGGCCAGGCCCACTACGTCTGCGCCAGAGGACTGAGCCTGCAGCACAAACGATGAAAAATCCTGAGTCGGGAACGGATGGCGCACAGAGCCTACGATTTCGCCACCGTTGGCTTCAACCACCCGGGTAACATCCGCTTCAAGAGCATGACCAAAAGCGTAATCGGCGGTCATCAGGTACCAGGATTTACCGCCCTCCTTCACCACGGCACTGGCGGTACCGTTAGCTAGCGGATAGGTGTCGTACACGTAGTGGATGTGGTTGGGGGTGCAGTGCTCATTGGTAATGCTGGACGCAGCAGAGCCAGAGACGATGCCCAGTCGGTCATTTTCCTCAAGAATCTTGCTGACCGCGATGGTGACAGAAGAGGCCACCAGGCCGGCCACCATGTCGACCCTGTCGTTCTCTACCCAGCGACGAACCGTGCTGGACGACGAATCCGGGTTGTTGCGGTCATCGGCGCTGACCACCTCGATCTTGGCGCCGTTTACGTTCCCACCGAAATCCTTGATGGCCATTTCCAGAGCCTTGAGGCCGTTGGGGCCGGCCAGATCACGATAGGTACCAGACATATCCGCCAGGTAGCCAATCTTTACCGTGTTGTCGGAAATGGCTGCCTGAGCGCCACCCACCACCAGGGCTGATGCAACGGCTGAGGTCAGAAGCTTTTTGGTCATTGTCATTGTTGTATCTCCGCTACTGTCTTGCGTTGGTTCGTGTTGTTGTTGGTTTTGTCGCTTTCGTTCTATCCGGAGATCAGACCCCCAAATAGCCGTCCAGCACCGATTGCTTGGCACTCAGTTCGTCGGCGCGGACTTCTTCCACAATCTGCCCATGCTCAACCACGTAATGACGGTCAGCCAGCGGAGCAGCAAAGTGAAAATTCTGTTCAACCAGGATGATGGTCAGGCCCTTGTTCTTTAGTGCCATCAGCACTTCACCCAGTTTCTCCACAATCACTGGGGCCAGCCCTTCGGTAATTTCATCCAGCAGGAGCATGTTGGCGCCGGTGCGCAGAATGCGGGCCATCGCCAGCATTTGCTGCTCGCCACCAGACAGCTTGCTGCCCTGGCTGAACCGTCGCTCATAGAGGTTGGGGAACATGTTGTAGATTTCTTCCAGGCCCATGCCACCACTACGCACCACCGGCGGCAGGGTGAGGTTTTCCTGAACGTTGAGAGACGAAAAAATGCCCCGATGTTCGGGGCAATAACCCACTCCCAACCTTGCAATGTGGTGCGGCGCGCACTTCATGATTTCTTCGCCATTGATCATGATGGAGCCGGTACGCCGGCCCACCATGTTCATGATCGCCTTCAGCGTGGTGCTGCGGCCGGCGCCGTTGCGACCGAGCAGAGTAACCAGCTCGCCCCGCTTTACCACCAGATCAATGCCATGCAGAATGTGCGATTCACCGTAAAACGCGTGCAGCCCAGACACTCGCAGCTGCTCGTACTCTTTTTGAGGATTCTGGCTCATTGCGCGGCCTCCGCTTGCTCGGCGGGACTGCTGCCACCGCGCTCACCACTGCCATCGCTGCCCATGTAGACTTCGCGCACTCTTGGGTCGGCAGACACAGCTTGATAGTCGCCTTCGGTCAGTACCGCGCCCTGAGCCAGCACAGTAATGCGGTCACACAGTTTGCTAACCACACTCAGGTTGTGCTCCACCATCAACACGGTGCGGCCCTCGGCAGCCTTAAGCACCAGTTCCACCACCCGGTCTACGTCTTCTGAGCCCATGCCTTGGGTTGGTTCGTCCAGCAACAGCAGCTTTGGCTCCATCGCCAGAGTGGTGGCCAGTTCCAGCGCGCGCTTGCGACCATAGGCAAGCTCTACGGTGGTGGTGTTGGCAAACTCAATCAGGCCAACGGAATCGAGCAGCTCCATGCAGCGCTGATTAAGCTTGTTCAGAGAGTTGCCGGATTTCCAGAAGCTGAACGACGTGCCCTCTGCGGTTTGCAAAGCAACACGGATATTCTCCAGCGCGGTCATGTGGGGGAATACCGCCGAAATCTGGAAAGAGCGAACAATACCCTTGCGAGCAATGGCCGAAGACTTCAGGGCGGTGATGTCTTCACCCTGATAGAGAATCTGGCCCCGGGTCGGCGGCAAAAACTTGGTCAGCAGGTTGAACACTGTGGTTTTGCCTGCGCCGTTGGGCCCGATCAATGCGTGAATATCACCCTGGCGAACCTGCAGGTTGACGTTATCAACCGCCACAAATCCCTTGAATTCTTTGACCAGGTTACGGGTCTCGAGAACGAACTGTTCACTCATGAGCCACTTCACCTTTTGTTATTGTTGTATTTAACAACCAACCCACAGATTAGATTGACGTATACGTAAACGTCAAGAATAAAGTTGTCTATTTTTCCGGCGGTATGGAATAGGTCATGGTGGAATGGGCAACCGGTTCTTCCACGCCCTCGGAATAGACAAAAACTTCCCCCACGCCCATGGTTCGACCCACCTTGAGCATAGTCGCCCTGGCCCATATCGGCGCATGGGCGACTGGCTTTCTGAGAAAGTTAATATTCAGGTTGGTGGTCACCGCCAGCGGCACCAGGCCAATCCGGCTCAGCAGCGCGGCGTACATGGTGACGTCCGCCAGCCCCATCATGGCGGGGCCAGCTACTGTGCCTCCTGGCCGAAGGTGTTCTTCGTCCACATCGAGTTTCATTTCGGCCCAGCCATCGCCCAGTTTCTGCAGGGTGCCGTAAGAGGCCCCCTGCGGAAACTGCACCTCCAGGAAATGGCGCAACTCCTCAAAGGTGATCGTCATTCGCCGGCTTCCTCTTGGGCACGATTGCGCAGCACAAAACGCTGGATCTTGCCGCTGGGGGTTTTGGGCAACTCGTCCACAAACTCGATTTCCCGAGGGTAGGCGTGGGTCGACAGGCGATGGCGAACCAGCTCCTGGAGCTCGTCTTTGAGCACCGCATCATCCGTAGGCTCCTGACCGGCTTTGATGACCACATAGGCCTTGATCACCGAACCCCGTTTTTCATCGGGCTTGGCCACCACGCCAGACTCTGCCACTGCAGCGTGTTCCAGCAATGTGCTCTCCACATCGGCCGGGCCCACGCGATAGCCGGCGGTGGTGATGATGTCGTCGTCCCGGCCACTGAAAGAGAAACTGCCATCACCGTGACAGGTGACCATATCGCCGGTCAGGTAGAAGCCGTTTACAAACGGATCTTTCTCGCCCCAGGTGTAGCCATCGAAATGGAACAACGGAGAGGCCTGAATATCGACCGCCAACTGGCCATTTTCACCTTCGCCCACCACTTCGTTCTTTTCGTTCAGAGCAACCACCTTGTGGCCGGGGGAAGAATACCCCATGGCACCCTGTCGTATCGGGTGCTCCAGACCGTGGAAGTTACAGCAGGTCATGCCGGTTTCTGTCTGGCCATAATGGTCTTTGACCGGGCAGTAGTGGCGTTTGGCGATCCAGTTGACCACTTCCGGATTCAGTGGCTCGCCGGCACTGCTGCATACCCGAAGGCCCAGGTTCTCGCCCTCTGGCAACACGCTGTCGTTGGCTTTCAGCAAACGATAAGCCGTAGGGGCTGCGGCCAGGTTGGTGATCCGGTATTTACGGATCATGGCGTAGGTGGATTCCGGCGTGAACGGGTTCGGATTGAAGTGAGTGGCGTGGCCCATCAACAGGGGGCCGGTCACTGCGTAGTAGAGGCCATAGGCCCAGCCGGGATCGGCCACGTTCCAGAACACGTCGTCGTCACGCAGCTCGATGGCGTATTTCATGTAGACATAGAACGCCAGCAAGGCTTTCGCGGGAACGGCCACCCCTTTGGCCTTACCAACCGTGCCGGAGGTGAACATCTGCAGGAACGGGTCGCTACCGGTGATCATCACGGGCTCAAAATGATCCGACTGCTGGCCGATGCTTTGGTCAAAATCAGGCACACCGCCCCCGGTGGCCGCGGCGTTGACGCACAGCACCGGTGGGCAGTTTTTCACGTCCGTGAGTTTGGGGTAATTGTCTGGATCGGTGACCACCAGCCGGGTGCCCGCCCGCTCCAGCCGATATTCAATGGCACCAGAACCAAAGGCTGTAAACAGTGGCTGGTAGACCGCGCCCAGGCGAAGCGTTCCGGCAATGGCGATCAGCAGTTCGGGGCCTCGCGGCAGCAAGGCCGCGACACGGTCACCTTTGCTTACGCCCAGGCTGTGAAGGTAGTTGGCAAACCTGGCGGACGCCGCTTTCAGTTCCGCGAAGGTAAGCACACCGTCGCCACCGTCGGTCGTTTCGTAATACAGCGCCACCTTTTGCGGGTCTTTGGCCCACTTGTCGCAGATTTCGTGGCACACGTTCAGGCCGCTGTCGAGGCGGCCATCCAGAATCTCCGCTTCCAGAGCAGCCACATCAAAGTTGTTGTACACCTCGGTGTATTGCGGAAGGCTCATTGTGAACTCCTGTTATTGTTGTCTTCAGTTGCACAAGTTTTAAACAAGGTTTAGCACACGCTTCACTTTACGTAAAGGTAAACTATTGGCTAATAAAAAAGGGCAGCTCAAGCTACCCCCCTGCTATTACTCAGGTTTGTAAAGTCGCTGAATGCTTGAAAAATCCAGCTCGCCGTTACCCTGCCCCGCGTGCAGCTGGAACAGGTTACGGGCCAACGACCCCATTGGAATCGAGGCCTGATTTGTGACCGCGTTATCAAACGCCAACCCCAGATCCTTGGTCATCAGTTTGACCAGAAAGCCGCCCTGATAATCCCGAGACGCTGGCACCCCGTCCATCACACCTGGCCATGGGTTGTAAACGTTCAGCGCCCAGTTGCCGCCAGAACTTTGCTTCATGATTTCAGACAACACGGCAGGGTCCAGGCCATTTTTCGCACCCAGGGCCAGGGCCTCGCTGGTGCCGGCCATCAGGATGGCAAGCAGCATGTTGTTGCAGATCTTGGCCACCTGGCCGGCGCCATGGGGGCCGGCGTGGAAGATGTTTTTGCCCATCCCCTCAAGAATCGGTTTGGCCTTGTCAAAGGTGTTTTCCTCTCCCCCACAAATAAAGGTCAGGGTGCCGGCTTTGGCACCACCCACACCGCCGGAGACGGGTGCGTCTATGAATTCCAGATGTTTGGCGGTGGCCGCTTCTGCCACCTTGCGGGCGGTTTCCGGGGCAATGGTGGAAGAGTCAATTACCAGAGTACCGGCGGGCAGTGCTTCCAACAGGCCGTCGTCACCCAGGTAGACTGCTTCTACGTGCATGCCTGCAGGCAGCATGGTAATCACGCACTCTGCGCCTTCAACCGCAGCCCTGGCAGACTCGGCCGTTTTCGCCCCCTCCGCGACCAGTTCGTCAACAGCGGGTTTGGAGAGATCAAAAACCGTGACCTCGTTGCCGGCTTTGATCAGGTTGGAGGCCATGGGCCCACCCATGTTGCCCAGGCCGATAAAGGTGATTCGTGCCATCGTTGTTCCCCTTATTGTTTTAGTTCAGCGAAAGAAACTGTCTATCCATTGCGGCTCAATTTCCCCAAGCGAGGCATAACGCCAGCGGGGCTGCATGTCTTTATCAATCAGCAATGCCCGGATGCCCTCGGCGAACTCACCTTTGCTGAGGCAGTTATGAGACATCACCAGTTCGTTATCCAGAACCTGCTTCAAGCTGTGGTGGCGGCTGCGATAATAATGCTGCCACATCAACGCCAGGGACGTGGGTGAGGCATTACTGATGCCTTTGGTGGATTTGCCCAGCCAGTCGTCACGGGTGCTCAGTTCTTTGAGCTGGTTGACCACCTGCTCCGGCGTGTCGGCATCGGTCGCCCGGTTAATGTCGTCCAGATGCTGGCGCACCGGCGAGTCCGGCAGGGCATCCTGGCTTTGTTGATCAAACCGCCGGAGCACGCTTGAGGTAACCGAATGAGCATTACCTGCCTGCCAATCGGACGCTTTCAATGCCTCAACCACATCATTCTTTAGGTCATGCTTTACGAATCGATCCGCCATGCCCACAAACAAGGCATCCGCGCCGTTCATTCTGGCACCGGTCAGGCCCAGAAACAGGCCGGCACGCCCGGGCATGCGGTTAAGAAACCAGCCTGCACTGACATCCGGGTACAGGCCGATACTCACTTCCGGCATGGCCAGTTTTGAGTGTTCTGTGACAACCCGGTGAGAGGCCCCCACCATTAATCCGATACCACCGCCCATGGCAATGCCATTACCCCAGCATATGATCGGTTTGGGGAAGGTGTGTATCTGATAATCCAGTGCGTACTCTTCACTGAAAAAATGCTCGCCGTCCCCCAGTTTGCCGGGCTCGGTCATGCTGCGGTACAGGGCGACAATATCACCGCCTGCGCAAAAGGCTTTGTCGCCTTCTGCTTCCAGCCAGACCGCACACACTTTGGGGTCGTCAGCCCAACGCTGTAGCTGGGGTTTCAGCAGATGGATCATGTCCATCGAAAGCGAGTTGAGGTTGCGAGGCGTGTTCAGGCGGGCCACCGCAATCACCTTGTCGCCGGCCGCCTGCCATTCCTCAAATACCATCGGTTGGTCGCTCATAACTGCCTCGCCTGTTACCGGTTCTTCCACTCGGGCTTGCGTTTGTCGAGGAAGGCGTTAACGCCTTCCTTCTGATCTTCGGTGTGGAACAATTCGACAAACAGCTCCCGCTCCATGCGCCAACCATCACTGTGGCTGCGACCATCCCGGGCGATCATCACCAGCTGTTTGCAACGGGCAATAGACGATGGGCTTTGCTTGCAGGCGCCCTCGGCCAGCTTCAGGGCGGCTTCCAGCCCCTGACCGGTGGCCACAACCTCTTCCACCAGGCCAATCTGCAGGGCTTTGGCGGCATCTACGCGCTCGCCACACAGAATCATGCGTTTAGCCCAGCCCTCACCCACCAGCCAGGGCAGGTTCTGGGTGCCACCGGCGCAGGGCAACAGGCCCACACTGGCTTCCGGCAGCGCCATCTGGGCATGCTCTTCGGCAATGCGAATGTCGCACGACAGCGCGCATTCCAGGCCACCACCCATGGCATAACCGTTGATCGCTGCGATAGAAACGCCCCGGAAGGCAGTCAGGGCCGCGAAGGCTTCGCCAAAACGCTGGGCCATTTCATTGGCCATGGCCCGGTCGCCGTCGGCAAAGGTTTTCAGATCGGCACCGGCGGAGAAGAATTTCTCGCCCTGGCCGGTCACTACCAGCGCGTAGATGTCCCGGTCCTGGTTGAGTTGTTCAACAGTCTTGGCCAAAGCTGCCAATGAGTCGGCCGTCCAGGTGTTGGCCGGCGGGTTGGCAATGGTGATGATCGCGATGTTTTCGCGTTTTTCGAGTTGAATCAGATCACTCATGATAAATTCCTTGTGTAGGTCGTTGGCCGATCACTGGATGGCTTCGGCGACGCCATCGTCCAGCAGCCGACGGGCAATGATCAGGCGCATGATCTCGTTGGTGCCTTCGAGAATCTGATGTACTCGAAGATCCCGCACGTATCGTTCCAGTGGATATTCCCGGATATAACCATAGCCGCCGTGCAGCTGGAGGGCCTCGTTCACCACATCAAAACAGGCATCCGTGGCGTAGCGTTTGGCCATGGCGCAGTGCAGTGTGGCTTCCGAGTCTTTACTGTCGAGTTTGAAGGCACCGAGGCGCACCATCTGGCGGGCCGCCACCAGGTTGGTGGCCATATCGGCCAGCTTGAACTGCAACGCCTGAAACGCCGCCAGGGGTTTGCCGAACTGCTGGCGTTCGTGCAGGTAATTACGGGCCCGCAGCAACGCCGATTGGGCACCGCCGAGGGAGCAGGTGGCAATGTTCAGGCGGCCGCCGTCCAGGCCCTTCATGGCAATGGCAAAACCGTCGCCCTCTTGCCCTACCCGGTTATCGACCGGAATGCGCACATCTTCCAGCGTTACCATGCGGGTCGGCTGGCTGTGCCAGCCCATTTTCTCTTCGTTTTTACCGTAGGAGATGCCATCGGTATTGGCCGGAATCACGAAGGTGGAAATACCCTTCGAGCCACTGTCGGCATCGCCGGTGCGGGCCATCAATACCAGAATATCGGTGGCACCGGCACCGGAGATAAACACCTTGCTGCCGTTGATCACGTAGCTGTCGCCATCGCGCACGGCTCGGGTGCGCAGGCTGGCCGCATCGGAGCCGGCCCCCGGCTCGGTCAGGCAGTAGCTGGCCAGCCATTCGCCACTGGCCAGTTTGGGTACAACATCTTGCTTAAGAGCATCGGAGGCAAAACTCGCCACCATCCAGGTGGCCATATTATGGATGGTGATAAACGCTGCCGTAGACGGGCACGCCATCGCCAGTTCTTCCACAATCACCGAGGTGTCGAGCCGTGACAATCCCATGCCACCCAGGGCTTCCGGGGTGTACATGCCCATAAAACCCATCTCGCCGGCTTCTCTCATCACGTCGACCGGGAAGATGTGCTCGGCGTCCCACTGGCCCGCGTGGGGCGCCATGGATTTTTCCGCAAAACTCCGGGCCGCAGCCCGGAACGCCAACTGGTCTTCCGTCAGGTTAAAGTCCATCGCTTGGCTCCTGCTTGTCCGGCAGCTGCGCGGTTAGCGCAGCTGAATGGAGAAGTTGGCTTCCGAAGACGTGGCCTCACTGGAGAACCAGCGCGAGGTAACGGTTTTGGTTTCGGTATAAAAGCGCACCGCCTGCTTACCGTAGGCATGCTGATCTCCGTAGAACGAGCCCTTCCAGCCGGTGAACGAAAAGAACGGCAGGGGCACCGGAATGGGCACGTTGATACCCACCTGGCCTACGTCGATCTCATGCTGGAATCGGCGGGCGGCGCCACCGTGATTGGTGAAGATGGAAGTGCCGTTGCCATAGGGGCTGTTGTTGATCAGAGCGATGGCTTCACCGAGATCATTCGCGTTCATGCAGGTCAGTACCGGCCCGAAGATTTCTTCGTTGTACACATCCATGTCAGGAGTGACGTTACTGAACAGGGTTGGCCCTACCCAGTTGCCGTCCGGCAGACCGTCGACGGTGCAGTTACGGCCATCCAGCAGCAGCGTGGCACCCTGGGCTTCGCCGGTGGCAATCAGGGCTTCAACACGCTCTTTGGCCTTCGGGCTGATCACCGGGCCATAGCTGGCACCGGAGTCGTTCCAGGCACCGGGGCGTACTTTGGCCATGGCGTCTTTCAGTTCCGGAATCCACTCTTGCGCAGCGCCGACAAACACCGCGACGGAAATCGCCATGCAACGCTGACCAGCAGCACCGACAGATGCACCCACCAGAGCATTGATCACCTGCTGTTTGTCGGCGTCCGGCATGATCACCATGTGGTTTTTGGCACCGGCAAAGCTTTGCACGCGCTTCATGTGGCTGGTGCCGGTTTCATAGATGTACCGACCAACCGGAACCGAGCCCACAAACGAAATCGCTTTGATGGCGGGGTCTGTCAGCAGCACATCCACTTGTTCCTTGGCGCCGTGCACCACCTGCAAGACGCCTTTGGGCGCGCCGGCTTCTTCAAACAGCTCGGCCAGGCGCATCGGCGTCATCGGATCTTGCTCAGACGGCTTCAGAATAAAGGTGTTACCGCAGGCAATGGCCATGGGGAACATCCACAGCGGAATCATCGCCGGGAAGTTAAATGGGGTGATGCCCGCACACACGCCCAAGGGCTGAATCCAGGAGTGGGTATCCACTTCGCGGGCGACGTTTTCAACGGTCTCGCCCATCATCATGGAGGCCACGTTGGCGGCGTGCTCGACTACTTCGATACCGCGCCAGACATCGCCTTTCGCATCGTCAAAGGTCTTGCCGGTTTCCTGAGACAGGAGCTCCGCAATTTCGTCATGGTGCTCTTTTAGCAAGGCCTGGTAGCGCAGCATCACCCGGGCTCGTTCGGAGACTGGCGTTTCTTTCCAGCTTTTGAACACTTCACCGGCGGTGTCGATGGCTTTGCGCATTTCTTCAGGTGTCGCGCAGGGCACCTGAGCAATGACTTCGTTGGTGGCCGGGTTGGTCAGGTCGATCCAGTTCTGGGTCTGGCTCTGAGCGAATTCACCGGCAATATACTGGGGGATTTTCTTCATGGTGGTAGTCCCTGTTTGTTGTTGTTCGGGAAGGCACGGCCCTTTCAGACACGAGCTACATTTGACTCAAGCGTAGCACGGGGTTTACCAAGGTGTGATTGACTAAATTTCGTTCATGATGGATTATTTTTCGATGCTGAACATTTCCGGGAACACTCCGAAAACACAGACCACACAGACCTCTCAATGGCCGGTACCCTCAGACAGTGTGCGTTATGTCGTGCCTGAACCCAGTATTCACATGCTGGCCAGCCATCCGCTCACCAGAGATCTGTACCCGCTGGCCTTCGGCCACTACCGAAAAGCCATAGGCCACCACATGCACCGGGAACACCATCGTGACAATCTTTTGATCTACTGCACGGAGGGAAAAGCCTTTCTGAATGTTGATGGCGAGCCTTACATCGTCCGTGCCGGGGACCTGTTATTGCTCCCGGCAGGCGCCGCCCATCGCTATACCTCAGACCCGGACCACCCCTGGACCATTCACTGGGTGCATTACACCGGGCCACTGGCCGAAGCGTTTCATGCGCATATGGGGTTTGATGGCCAGACTCGCATTCGCCACCTGGGCCGCCAGCCGCGTTTGCTGGTCGACTTCAATGGCCTGTTGTCGGTGCGGCAAACCGGCTTTCGGTCGCAAGGGCTGATTCACGCCAGCAACCGCTTGCGACAATTGCTGGCGGCGGTGCCCCTGAATGCGGACGAAACCGATCATGCCAAGCAGGCAGAACTTGAAACCATCCATAACTACATGCGGGAACATCTGGAAGATCGCCTGACACTCAACCAGCTGGCCGAACTCTCCAGCCTGTCGCCGGCACATTTTGCAACCCGCTATCGGGAGCAGACCGGCACCTCGCCCATTCAGCACTTCCTGCACCTGAAGGTAGAACGGGCCTGCCAGTTACTCGACACCACCAGCCAGAGCTTTGCCGACATCAGCCGGCAACTGGGTTACGACGACGCCTATTACTTTTCCCGCCTGTTCAAGAAGGTGATGGGTAAATCACCCAGCGACTATCGCCACACGGCCAGGCACTAACCGCCAAACCGGAAAACACCTCACAAGGTGTTTTTGTAGACGTGCCCGCCCTTCATGATTATGCGGAAATTGCTGCCCGGGTCGTGCAGGAAGTCCAGGCTCTGCTCCGGATTGCCATCCACCACCAACAGATCCGCCAGGGCATCCAGCTTGATGCGCCCGAGTGCGCCCTGGTAGGGCGATCTCGGGCCAGACAGTGACAACAACTCGCCATTGCGGCCCGTGGCCATCGCCAGAGCCGTGAGTGGGTCATAGAACCGCGTCAACTTGGCCAGCTGGCGCAGCTGGTTAGGCGTATTCTGGGGGTTGAACAGAATATCGGTGCCCCAGGCGGTTTTAACATCAAAGCGCTGAGCCATCTCGTAGGCACGCACCGTTCCCTCAGCAACCTGACGTTGCGACTCGCGGCGCGCCGCATCCGGATACACATTGGAGTCTTCATCCTGCAGAAACGGTTGCAGGCTCCACCAGGCGCCCTCACCTGCCATCATCCGCACGCTTTCTTCGTCTGCCAATTGGCCATGCTCAATGGACTTCACGCCGGCGCGCAGGGATCGCTGAATGCCTTTCGGGGTATACACATGCACCGCCACATAGGTGCCCCAGTCCTCTGCGGCCTCGACAGCGGCGCGCAGTTCGCGCTCGGTAAACTGGGTGCTGTCCAGTGGGTCGTACGTGGAGGCTACGCCACCGCCAGCCATCAGTTTGATCTGTGAGGCACCCAGCATCAGCTGTTCACGGGTGCGCCTAAGCACCTCGGCTTCACCATCGGCAATCACGGCCACACCCTGTCTTTCCTGTTCGCTGAGTGGTGCGCCATTAGCTCTGGGCACTTCATGGCGCATTCGGAAATCGCCGTGCCCGGAGGTTTGCGAAATCATGGCCCCAGCGGGGAAGATTCGCGGGCCAGACACAATGCCCTTATCGATCGCCTTCTTCAGTGCGAAGGCGGGCCCACCAACATCTCTCACCGACGTGACCCCTCGCATCAGGGTGCGCTCAGCCTCCCGGGCCGCCACCAGGTGAACATAACCTGGGTCTGCCGTCATCGCCTCTATCTGGCTGATAGCCGCGAGCGTGGTGTGCCAATGGGCGTCAATCAGACCTGGCATAACGACCCGGCCACCGCAGTCGAGCACCTCCGCATCACCTGGTTCTGTGCTATCAGGCACGATGGCATTAATGCGCCCATCTTCGATCCGGATGGCGAGCCCGGCACGCAATGGCCCGCCACTGCCATCAAACAGCTTCAAATTCTTCAACAACATCGGGCGGCTGCCATCTTTTGGCTGCTCACTCAAAACGCTGGGGGCGTGCAACGCCGCAAACATGGCCATAACACCCGCCATGCCTCCGATGAACTGGCGGCGGCTGATGTCAGCCATCATTCGCTCATGAAACTTCGACAACAGTGGCGAGCCGCACTGGCAGGCACCGTGAGATTGGTGATTCGTTATAGGCTGAAACCTGAACAAGGGGGCGGACGGTGGCATCGATGAACTCCTGGCAATGAGTACCCGATTATAGACAATCTGGGCTATGCTGCTAGCCGGCTAGGCCGCCTTTGAATCCATAAAACAGCGATTCCTGCATGCAACCATTGGACATTAAAGTTGTCGAACAGGCCCTTCACTGGTGTGATGAGGGCCATGATTTCTGGTTTTGCACCGTGGTGAACACCTTCGGTTCCTCGCCCCGCGAGCCCGGCTCCTGGCTGATCGCCAGGCAAGACGGCGCTCATTGCGGGTCACTCTCTGGCGGTTGTGTTGAGGAAGACTTTCTGGCCCGCCTGCAGCAAAACGCCTTCACAGGGCGCATCAACCGCATTCGTTACGGCGCCCCTGATGGGCCGGACAACCCCAGAGTGGCACTCCCCTGCGGCGGCATACTCGATGTGTTGATTGAGCACTGGACTGCATCCGCCGATACCCGCGACCATTTCCTCGCGCTCCAGGCTGCGTTGGCAGGCCAGGGACCGATCGCTCGCCTGGTTTCAACGGAGACCGGCGAAGTGCGCGTTGCGCCCGAACCGGAATTGGGACCCAGAGTCACCGAGGATACCGACCAGGCCATCCTGCGCTTGCGCGTTGGCCCTGTCTCGCGGTTGGTTGTCGCCGGTTTGTCACCGGTCGCTAATGCCTGTGCCAGCTTCGCCCACAGCCTTGGATTCGAGGTAATTGTGTGCGACCCAAGGCCAGAAGAAGTGCGCCACTTCAACCTCCCGGGCGTATCACTTCAACAGGAATTGCCATCCGTTTTTATCGCGCGGGAGGGGTGCCACCAGGCGACCGCCGTAGTCGCCCTGACGCACGATCCGCGCATTGATGACACGGCCATGATGGAAGCGGTGAAAACCCGGGCTTTTTACATTGGTGTGATGGGATCCCTCAACACGTCAGGCAAACGCCGGGAGCGCCTGGCTCGCGTTGGCGGCCTGACCGAGCAACAGATCAGCCGCATCCAAATGCCGGTTGGTTTGAACATCGGCAGCAAGACACCTGCGGAAATCGCCCTGGCGGTGATGGCTGACATTATCCGGGTCCGCCAAGGCATCCCGCGCAACCAGTTGTAAATGTGCCTGGTTGGCCGTTGCATCGTTGCGGCAGTTAAGCTCAAATGAGCGCTCGCACCTTATCCAGCGAAGGAATTTATTCATGGTCAAAAACAGAACCGCCGCACTTGTTATCGCGCTGACAAGCACGGCGTTTGCTGGCTGCAGCAACCTCCAGCCCATCACCAGTGGCACTGAAGATCCCTGCGGGACTCTTCAAACCATTGTGGCGGACTATCCGACCGGCTTCGAGGAATTCAGGGGAAGCAGCAGCACCTTCCGGTCTGTGACCATTTATCGTGCAAAAGAACAACTGATCAAAGGCCACTGCGAGATCTGGGCATGGGGCAATGGTGATGCCGCCTACACCTGCACCATATCTGCACCAGATCAATCGGTTGCGGAAACACTCTACCAGCGAGCGGCCGCGCCACTGGCCGAATGTCTGGGGCCCGACTGGCATGCCGAGCAGGGCCCACGGGAGCGTGATGGCCGGCCTGCCGGCGAGCGCATGCGCTTCACAAGCAGCGACGCTGCCGGGCCCGCTGTGTCGTTACACCGGGTAGAGGACGGCTCACGCCAGTCGGTTTATCTGTACATCGGGACTGCTGCCCGCTCTCCACAGCCGACCAACTGAGGCGTGCATGCACTCTGACCGTCAACAAACTGCTCATCTTCAAAGCACCGCTGAAGTCACGGAGATGCTTCACCGGGTTGCTCAGCAGGACCGCGAAGCCTTCGGCAGTCTGTATGAAGCCACGGCGCCGAAACTTATGGCCACCGTGCTACGTATTCTCAAAGACAGGAGTTGGGCGGACGACGTAATGCACGACACCTATGTCAAGATATGGCATAAAGCCGACCAATTTAATGCGGAGCTGTCGTCCCCGATCACCTGGTTGGCCGCTATTGCCAGGCACAGCGCTATCGACGAACTGAGACGGCACCCGGGAAGACGAGAAAGCACTGGCGATGAAATTGATTACATCGCCGATTCAGCACCCGCTGCCCATGACGAAATTGCAGATCAACAAACGGTAAAGCACTTGAACCATTGTATTGACCAGCTTGAGAAAGATCGCCAGGACATGGTTCGTCTTGCGTATCTGAATGGTTGGTCTCGAGATCAGTTGGCGCTGCATTTTGACCAGCCGATCAACACGGTGAAAACCTGGTTGCACCGAGCCCTGAAACAGATCAAAAGGTGCCTTGAACCATGAGCGAACGCGACGACCTGGATATGCTGGTTGCAGAGTTCGTTTTGGGAACTCTGCCTGAAGAAGAACGCGAGTTATTGCAGGCTCGCCGCACCCGGGAGCCTGAGATTGAGGCGCTGATTCAGCAATGGGAAACCCGGCTGGCAGGCATGCTCGATGGGATTGAGCCTGTTGAGCCTGGCCCCGAGCTGTTCGCACGAATTCAGCGCACCATTGATCAGCAGCAGTCCGCGCCAGAGACTGCGAGTGCGGCGCCAGACAATGTGGTCAACCTCCGTAAACAGGTGGCCCGCTGGCGCTGGAGCACGGCCATTGCGTCGGCTGCGGCGCTGGTGCTGGTTGCTGTGCTGGCGACTCAGCCGGAGCCCGAGCCACAAACCCAATCCTTTGTGGCGGTGTTCCAGCACAACGATGAGCAGCCGGCGTTTCTGTTGACCGTGGATCTGGACAGCCGTCAGTTGAACATCCAGCCCGTGACCGCAGAACCGGAGCCAGAAAAATCTTACCAACTCTGGATTGTGGCGGAGGGGTATGGCCCGAACCCGCGATCGGTGGGCGTAATGGGTGACAACTTCACTCTGGACCAGGCTGCACTGCGTGAATACGACCCCGAGACTCTGCGTGGCGCCACCTTCGGCATCAGCCTGGAGCCAAAGGGTGGTTCACCCACCGGACAACCAACTGGTCCGGCCATTCACGGTTTCCTTTACCCCACTTCATCCAACGAGCCCTCCGGGCAGAAATAAATCGTGATCGCGCCTTAAACTTTCCAGGCGCGGCTCCGTAGCTGTCGGTACTCCCATCAAAAACAACGTGATATTGATGTTGATGGTCCACAACGAGGAAGGCGGCAGCCGCACCGGCATTTTTGAATACACCCTGGGTGCCAAGGAAGATGGCCCGATTCGCCGGGACGGCAAGCTGGTGATGACGGTGATTACTGCTCAGTAATCTGCTCAAAATATCGCGAAGTCTTTTAAAAAACACCCTGACAGGTACTTCTGTCAGGGTGTTTTCTTTGTGCTTTGCGGAACCAACACTTCAAGCGCGGACATCAAGCCCATGCGTCAATAGCCGGTATGGGGGTTCGGAAATTCCGAAAGCAAGATAATTCTCAAAACTGAAAAGTCATGGACACAATTGGAACCAATTCAACTAGACTTGGCGTACATAGTGATTAACCGCTTTTGCACCAAGACAAGAGGTCAACGTGCGGGAAAAGACAAAATGTTTCTCGATCATTCTAGCGGTCTGCTTCAGCTTAAGTGCGAATGGTTCCGATAGTTCCTCCCATCCAACTTTATCGGACGCATGGCAAGTCCTTCTTGAAAACGACGATCTGCTGTCGGCGAATCAGTCAGCCAGCCTTCGGGCAGACGCCCTGGCATCAACGGCGAACAGCCTGTATTTGCCCCAAGTTGACCTGGTGGGATCTTACACGCGGCTCGACTCCCGGATAGAGCTGGATGCGCTGGCACTAAACCCCCTCAACAGCGCATCGGAAACCATACCCGGCCAATTGCTGATCGACTTGATTGGCGGCCCGGGAGCTTTCCAGACACCGGTCACAAGCCGCAACATAACGCGAAGCTCGATAAACACTCTGTGGCCGATTTATACCGGCGGAAAAATCACAGCCAAGAAAAATCTGCTTCAACTAGGGCAGGCCGAAGCATCACATGTCCTGGAGGAAGTCCGACGGGCCCGGTTTACGGAACTGGTTGCGACCTACTTCGGTTTGGTGATGGCAGAGCGAGCGTTGAAAACTCAGCAACAGGTAGAGAGCGCTCTTGCAAGGCACCTGCATGTGGCAAAAGCCCTGGAGGATCAGGCACAGATTTCCGGCGTGGAGCGCCTGGCTGCGGAAGCGGCTCATGACAGAGCCAGGATTACCACCAGAGCGGTTGAGGAACAACGAGACACGGCGCACAACGCGTTTGCGTCGTTGATACATATGGATTTCCAGGATAACGGGCATCGTGTTGAATCGCGCCGGCTGGATCCAACAACGCCTCTGTTCACCCTCCCGCAATTACCTCCGCGGGATACGTTTGAGGCAGGGTTAAGCGAACACCCGAGCCTGCTGATTCTGTCCACCAAGCATGAGCAGGCGAAGAACATTGCCGAAGCGAGCAGGGGCCTGTATCGCCCGGACGTTTTTCTGTTCGGCAGCTACAACGTGTATGAGAACGATTCTTTGGCGAGCGATCTCACGCCGGATTGGCTGGTTGGCGTAGGCGTCCGAATCGCGCTGGTGGATCGTAGTGGCCGCAAAGGCAAGGTAGGTGCTGCCGACAATACGGTTCGTGAAGTGGATTCACTGCAAAAGGCAGCGCAACGCAGACTGGAGCTGATACTCGACCGGAATTATCGTGAAGCACAGCAAGCCCTTGCTGAGCACCGGGATCTGGCATCGACAGTGGCCCTGGCAGAGCAGACTCTAAGATTGCAGGAACGTGCTTTCGCAGAAGGTCTGGGGCGCTCGCTTGATGTTATTGATGCCCAAACATTCCTGGCGACCACCCAGACCCGTCGTGATGCAGCCGCTCTCCGTTTCGTTATGACGTTTTCTCAGTTACTGACCCTGAGCGGACAGTATGAAAGCCTGTTTTCCTACGTGCTTGATGGAGATGAAATTCAGTGAATGCAAAACGAATTGCCATTCCGATTGTCGTTGTTGTCATCCTGTTGGGCATTGTCATCGTCTTCTGGAAAGCCTACGCACCTGCACCCATCCAGTTACAGGGGCAGATCGAGGCCAGGCAACATATGGTGGCGTCCAAAATTCCGGGGCGGGTTGCAGACATTAGCGTTCGCCGTGGGGATCGCGTAGAAGCAGGCACTGAGGTTTTCCGCATCGACAGCCCGGAGCTTGAGGCCAAACTGACTCAGATAGAAGCGCTTGAAACCATAAGCCGATCCCTCGCTCAAGCCGTTGAGGGTGGAACGCGTGAAGAACGTATCGCCGCAGCTCGCAGCGAGTACGAAAAAGCCCTGGCCGCCGAGGCACTGGCTAAAACCACCTTTGAACGTATTCGTGCGCTTGCCGATGAGGGGCTGGTTGCCAGGCAAAGAGCCGACGATACGTTCACACTGTGGAAGGTGGCCGAGAAAACACGGGTGACGGCATCTGAGATATTGAAGCTGGCCGAAGCAGGCCCACGGCAGGAAGCCCGCACAGCGGCTCAAGCCGGTGAAGCAGCTACCTCAAGTTTGAGAGGCGAAGTTGCTGAGCTACTGGATGATACTGTGGCGCGGGCCCACAGAGGCGGCATTGTCAGTAATGTGCTGCTGAACGAAGGAGAGCTTGCTCCCCAGGGTTTCCCGGTCATCATTGTCACTGATCTTGATGATTCGTGGGCGTTGTTCAACGTCAGGGAAGATTTGCTCAGCCGAGTCACGGAAGGCAGTGAATTCGACCTGAGAATCCCTGCCCTTGATCAATCCGCACGATTCCGTGTCAGCCATATTTCTGTGCTCGGTGACTACGCAACATGGCGTGCAACAACGCCGGGGCGCGGATTTGACATGAGAACGTTCGAGGTAGAAATGCAACCTGTGGAGCCAATCGCTGGATTAAGGGCGGGCATGAGTGTTCTTTTTGAGATGGCACCGTAAGCTCGGCAACGAACCGGAGAGCCCGATGGGTCGTGAGCATCTGACTGGCTGGAAAGCTCTGCAGGAGCAACCCTGGCTGCTTGCGGTGGTCGTTTGGCTGCCGCCGGTTCTGTTCGTGTTGTTGATCAGTATCTTCCGGATTGGAACACCGCAATCTCTTCCCGTGGGTGTCGTCAATCTTGACCATAGCCATGAATCCTACACGGTTGAACGTCAATTGGACGCAAGCCCGGGCCTGAGCCTGTTAAGGTCATACGCCTCGGCGTCCGCTGGCGCAGATGCCCTTCAGCAATCTGAGATCCTGGCCCTTGTTATCATTCCGGAAAACTTTGGCCGGGACCTTCGGCTTTCGATCAGCCCTACGGTGACCGCCTTTTACAACAATCAATATCTGTTATCCGGCAAATTCATAAATTCATCGTTAATAAGCGCCTCCATGGATCTGGCCGCACGCACGGGTGTTGGCCTTAAGATCAGCCATGGCCAGACTGCCCCTGAAGCCATCACCTCGGCAGTGCCAGTGCGCCCGCAAGTCACATCGCTTTATAACCCCAACATGAGCTACGCGCGCTTTCTGGTGACGTCAATATCGCCGGCTCTCTGGCAAATTATCATCGTTATCTCAACGGTTCTGACGTTAAGCTGGCGACTCGAAAAACAAACCATCCCGGCACCATTGATTGAGCGAAGCAAAGCGATCACTGCCGCGCTTGCGCCTGTGAGCCTGCTCCTCTGGTTCCAGGGGCTGCTGATGCTCCTGCTGTTCCATCTGTTTCTGGGGTGGCAGCCATCCGGCAACGTCGTCTGGCTTCTTCTTGGTTTGGCCCTGACCATCTTCAGCGTTCAGGCCATGGCAGTGCTCATTGTCGCTCTCGTTCGGGACCGGGTAAAAGCAATGAGTGTCAGCGCTGCGTATCTCGCCCCTGCGTTTGCATTTATGGGCATTACCTTCCCCCGAGGTGATATGAATGTGATCGCATGGGCCTGGGGAGGCTTGATGCCATCCACTCACTACATCAAATTGCAGGTGGATATTGCCGACCACGGCGCCTCCCTGCCTCTCATTTTCAGCTCACTGATTGCGTTGCTGCTTTTCCTAATCGTCTTGCCAATAGCGCTAAAGCTACTTCCAGCAAGGCTTGATCCCAAACTTGCAGAGCAGGTGAGCTGATGATCCACAACACCAGTCTGTGGGGTGCCTGGAAAGCTGAACTGTCGAATATCATCCACGACAGATCGGTGATGCTGGTGATGATCGGTGGCATCTTGTTCTACGCACTGCTTTACCCGCTGCCCTACCAGAAGAACGTTCCGGGGCAACAGGCCCTTGCGGTTCTGGATCAGGACCGTTCAGCGCTCGCCCGGCAATTGATACGCATGGCCGACGCAACGCCCCAGTTGCGCGTGGCTGCCGTCCCACAAAGCATGAGTGAGGCAACCGCCCTGTTGGAGAACGATGTCGTTCACGGGCTGCTGGTCATCCCCGCCAACTTCGAGCGAGACGTCTATCTCGGGCGCCCGGTGAATATTGCGTTCGCCGGTGACGCCAGCTATTTTCTGATTTATGGGAATATCGTCGAAGGCCTGCTGAAGGCAACAACCACGCTTTCCGTTGAAACTCAGATTATCAGCAGCTTCCGAAAAGGCAGCAGCCCTGCCAACATCCCCGGTGAAATCATGCCGTTCAGGATGTCTCCACATGGGGTGTTCAACCCAACGGGCGGATACATCAACTACATTGTGCCGGCCGTCTTTGTTCTGATCCTGCACCAGACGCTGTTGATTGCAGCGGGCACGGTCACCGTTAAAGATCGGGCCCGCCGGTTATCAGGGCTTGTTACTACCCCGCTCAGACAGGCACTTACGATCAGATTAGTAACGTTTGTGTTCGCCTACCTGATCCTGGCGCTTTTGTATTTCGGCTTTTTCTTTCAGCTTTATGGCGTCCCGCACGCTGCACCGCAGTTCGCATTAATCGCTTTCAGCCTGTTGTTTCTCACTGCAACAACACTCTTTGCAATCCTGCTCGGTTACCTCTTGCCCAGGCCCGAACTGACGACCGTTATTGTTCTGCTGTCGTCGCTACCCATCGTCTTTACAGCGGGTTTTGCCTGGCCGGCGTCTAATCTCCCGGAGTGGCTAGACTCACTCACCATGATGATTCCCGCCAAACCCGGCATTCAGGGCTTCCTGTCCCTCAATCAGATGGGAGCCCCAATCCAAAGCCTGACGTCGGAGATTGCGTACCTGTCCGGCCTCTCGTTGTTTTTTGGGCTGGGCATCCTGCTGCTCGCAATGTCAGAAAGACGACGCAGAAGGAACCAAATGGATGCCGAATCAGCCGCCCGCTCCTACTAGGGAATGGTAGTCCGTCCGAAACCGCGCAAAACTCAAATACCGCCCCCGGTGATCCACCAGTTCCATCGCATCAAAGGCTTGAACAAAGGCGCGTGATTCACCGCTGCTGATCACACCACGGTAATCTCCGGTCCAGTCCATGAACTGGATCAGATCCAGCAACAGGGTCATTTCCAGTGCGCCGTTGGCTCTTTCCAGATAACGGTAGGCAAGTGCGTAGTGTTCAAAACGGTAGCTGGCATTGCTGCCATCATTTCTGGTCACATCCTGCAGGGGGTTGTAGTCGTAATGCTGGTATGCCGGTGCTACCGGATCACCCGCCACCAGGGCTGCCTGGCCTTCCGCAAACCAATACGGCAGCAAAGACGTGGCGGCATTGAAGCGGCTCAGGTTTTCCTGAACGTAGTGGGCCAGTTCATGGGTGAAGATCTGCCCGGCCTCGTAGGGCCAGCTTCGGTGGTATGGGGCAACCGCTAACGCCCCGAGGGTGCCTGAGGCCAGATTGCTGTTGCTGACTCTCGGACTCAAGCATGCGATGACCTGTTCCGGGTAAGGCACGGCTGAGCTACGCTCATCTACGAAATCACGCCAGCTCATTCTGAACCGGTTGAGCACGCCGTCTATGCGGGTGCTCACCTCTGTGGCGGCGGCACGAAAGGTATTTTCGCTGTAGGCGGGGGAGCCGTAGACACGCACCCGTCGGTCCGCTGTTTCAAAATACAGAGTGTCGCCAATGCACACCTCGGCCTCACCATTCAGGCTCCAGCGACCATTGGGAAAATAGCGCCCGGTGTCTCTGGCATCCAGGAAATAGCCGCGGCTATACCGCGTCTCATCACGATCATGGTAGCGATCTCCCGATGTGGCGCTCGCTTTACAGCCAGACAGTATTACAGCGGCCAGCACCAGTAATCCTGCTGTCCACAACCTCCGCGACTTTTCCATCTGTATGCTCCCGGCTTTTTATATAGAGCTATATTCGCGAAGATCACGGCCGGTGTCCGTCAACCGGTGTAAAGACCGGGTAAAGACAACTCCCGGCACCCCTTAGCGCAGCAAAAAATCACGTACGCACAACTCCCGATCCCAATGTTGAAATTTTTGTAGCGCGCGCCGGGTTCTCGTGTTGACAATCGCTCGAATCCCACCAAGAACTGCGTGCGTCCTGCACGTTTTGTATCCATCCCTTTTCAGTGAGGGACACCATCCAATGTTCAAGTTGTGTAAGCCACAGGCGCTTGCCGCCGCTGTTGCGTTGTCTCTGGGTGCCTCTTCGGTTTTTGCAGCCGGAGAAGTGCGTGTTTACAACTGGTCTGACTACATCGCCGAGGACACTCTGGCGAAGTTCACCCAGGAAACCGGCATCAAGGTTGTCTACGACGTTTACGACAGCAACGAGGTGCTTGAAGCTGCGCTGTTGTCTGGCCGCTCCGGTTACGACCTTGTTGTGCCCTCCAACCACTACGTGGCCAAGCAGATCTCTGCCAAGGCGTTCGTGGCGCTGGACCACAGCAAACTGCCGAACATGGCCAACCTGAACCCGGACCTGATGGACGATCTGGAAAAGGTCGACCCGGGCAGCCAGTTCTCGCTGCCGTACCTGTGGGGCACCAATGGCTATGGCTACAACGAAGGCCGCATCCAGACCATCCTGGGCGACAGCGCCCCGACCGATTCCTGGGCCCTGGTGTTTGATCCGGAAGTGACCGGCAAACTGGCCGCCAGCGGTTGTGGCATTGCCATGCTGGATTCCGGCGAGGAAATGGTGCGCGCCGCCATGGCCTACATCGGCCTGGACCCGAACAGCAACAACGCAGACGACATCAAAAAAGGTGGCGATGTGATCCGGGCCGTGCGCCCGAACATCACCTACTTCCACTCGTCCCGCTACATTGGCGATCTGGCCAACGGTGACCTGTGTGTGGCTGCCGGCTACTCTGGCGACATCCTGCAGGCGGCTGCCCGCGCTGAAGAAGCAGAAAACGGCAATGTGATCCGCTACACCATTCCCAAAGAGGGCGCGGTGCTGTGGTTCGACATGATGACCATTCCGGCTGGTGCGCCGAACGTGGAAAATGCCCACAAACTGATGGATTTCCTGATGCGTCCTGAAATCATCGCGGACGTCACCAACTACGTGTGGTACGCCAACCCGAACAAACCCGCCAACGAGTTTGTGGATCCCGAAATCCTTAACGACACCAGCATCTACCCCACCGATGAGGTGATGAAGAAGCTGTACATCATGGAAGGTCGGCCTCAGGACACCCAGCGCCTGATGACCCGTACCTGGACCAGCGTGAAGTCTGGTCGCTGACGGTGGCCGTAACCAACAGCACCTCCGCGCAAGCGGAGGTGCTTCTCAGCATCAAGGGCATTTCCAAGAGCTTTGACAGCACCCTGGCGGTGGACGATGTGAGCCTGGACATCCACAAGGGCGAGATCTTCGCCCTGCTGGGTGGCTCCGGCTCCGGCAAGTCCACCCTGCTGCGCATGCTGGCAGGCTTTGAAACTCCGGATTCCGGTCGCATCGTGCTGGACGGCCAGGACATCACGGCCCTGCCCCCATACCTGAGACCCACCAACATGATGTTCCAGTCCTATGCCCTATTCCCGCACATGACGGTGGAGCAGAACATTGCCATGGGCCTGAAACAGGACAAGCTGCCGAAGAACGAAATCGCCGACCGGGTGGCGGCCATGCTCAAGCTGGTGAAAATGGAAGCCTACGGCAAGCGCCGGCCACAACAGTTGTCTGGCGGACAGCAACAGCGCGTGGCCCTGGCCCGCTCTTTGGCCAAACGCCCCAAACTGTTGTTGCTGGACGAGCCCATGGGCGCGTTGGACAAAAAACTTCGCACGGAAATGCAGCTGGAGCTGGTGGATATCCTGGAAAAAGTAGGCGTAACCTGCCTGATGGTCACCCACGACCAGGAAGAAGCCATGACCATGGCCAGTCGCATTGCCATTATGTCTCACGGCCGGATTGCCCAGGTGGGGTCACCCATTGATATCTACGAGAGCCCGAACAGCCGCATGACGGCGGAGTTTATCGGCTCGGTGAATATCTTTGAATCGAACATTCTCGAAGACAACTCCGACAGCATTTCCCTGATCAGTGAGCTGCTGGATGCACCGGTGTTTATTGACCGGGGCGTAACCACGCCCGCAGAAACCACGGAAACCCTGATTGCCCTGCGCCCGGAAAAGATCTACCTGACCACAGAGAAACCGGAAGGTGACACCAACTGGAGCTGCGGTACGGTCGACAACATCGCCTATCTGGGCGACATCACGTCTTACTACGTGAAACTGGCCAGCGGCAAACGGGTACAAGCCACCATGGCCAACGTGGAACGCCGTGGTGAGCGGCCCACCTGGGGCGACCGGGTCTATGTGTCCTGGGAAGCCTCCAGCCCCATCCTGCTCTGGAACTGACGCCATGACCAAGAAGCTTCTGGCAACCCCCTTCGCCGAGCGGGTGCGGGCAGTGGTATTCCATCGGCGAGTCGTGTTCGGGGTACCCTTCGCCTGGCTGCTGCTGTTCTTCCTGCTGCCGTTTGCGCTGGTGCTGAAGATCAGCCTGACCTCGGCGGTGATGGCCATTCCACCTTACGAGCCGGTGTTCCGTTGGGTAGACAACACCCTGTCGGTGGTGGTCAATTTTGGCAACTACCTGTTCCTGGCCTCCGACAGCCTGTACATCGCCGCCTACTGGGGCTCGGTGAAAACCGCGTTCCTGGCCACCCTGTTCTGCCTGCTGATTGGCTACCCCATGGCCTATGCCATGGCTCGGGCGCCCAAGCACTGGCAACTGGTGTTCCTGCTGATGGTGATGCTGCCGTCCTGGACCTCATTCCTGATTCGCGTGTATGCGTGGATGGGCATCCTCGGTAACCAGGGCCTGCTGAATACGTTCCTGATGTGGCTGGGTCTGATCGAAGCACCCCTGAAAATGCTGAACACCAACTTCGCGGTGATTCTGGGTATTGTCTACGCCTACCTGCCGTTCATGATCCTGCCCATCTACACCAACCTGGTGAAGCTGGACGTACGCCTGCTGGAAGCCGCATCGGATCTTGGCTGCCGCAGCCTGACCACTTTCTGGGCGATCATCCTGCCCCTGTCCAAGGCCGGCATCCTGGCGGGCTCCATGCTGGTGTTCATTCCGGCGGTGGGCGAGTTCGTGATTCCGGAACTGCTGGGCGGGCCAGACACCCTGATGATCGGCAAGGTGTTGTGGGAGGAGTTCTTCAACAACCGGGACTGGCCGGTGGCTTCTTCGCTGGCGATTGTGATGCTGGCATTGCTGTTGATTCCGATTGTGCTGTTCCACCGCTTCCAGGCACGGGAGATGGAAAAGAATGGTTAAGCTGAAAGCCCCCGGCTTCTCAAAATCCATGCTGGTGCTGGGCATGCTGTTCCTGTATCTGCCGATGGTGGTGTTGATCGTATACTCGTTCAACGCCTCCCGGCTGGTGTCGGTGTGGGCCGGATTTTCCACCAAGTGGTACGGCGCGCTGTTCGCCAATGAGCAACTCCTGTCTGCGGTCTGGATGAGCCTGCGCATCGCCTTTTACTCCGCCAGCATGGCGGTGTGCCTGGGCACCCTGTGTGCGTTTGTGATCACCCGATTCAAGAAGATGCGCGGCCGCACCCTTCTGTCCAGCATGATCACCGCCCCCCTGGTGATGCCGGAAGTGATCACCGGTCTATCACTGTTGCTGCTGTTTGTGCAGATGGCCCAGTTGATCGGCTGGCCAACCGACCGTGGCATGGCCACCATCTGGATTGCCCACACCACCTTCTGCAGTGCCTACGTGGCGGTGGTGGTGAGTGCGCGGCTGCGGGAAGTGGATCGCTCCATCGAAGAAGCCGCCATGGATCTGGGCTGTACGCCGCTGAAAACCTTCTTTGTGATTACCTTGCCGGTGATTGCACCGGCCCTGGTGTCGGGTTGGCTGCTGGCGTTCACCCTGTCTCTGGATGATTTGGTGATTGCCAGCTTTGTCTCCGGGCCCGGGGCGACGACGTTGCCGATGGTGGTGTTCTCGTCCGTACGGATGGGGGTGTCGCCGGAGATCAATGCGCTGGCGACGATCATTATTGCCGTGGTGTCGATGATCGCTTTTATTGCTTGGTATCTGATGCGGCGGGCGCAACTGACTAAAAACAACAAGGCACGCTGATTGATGGCTGCATTGAAAATGGAGCTCTTATCATGACCATTCTACTTTTCCGGACTGAAGTGGCAACGAACTATACCGCCGCTTGGCGGCGGTCACGGACGGACTGAATCCACTTGTAAAACAATGGCACCAGCAACGTGCCGAGAACGGTAGCGGAAATCATACCAAAAAGAACTGTGACACCGAGGCTAACCCGGCTTGCCGCCCCGGCACCGCTGGCAAAGACCAATGGCAGCACGCCAAGCACGAAAGACAGGGCCGTCATCAAAACCGCCCGGAAGCGCAGCACGGCCGCTTTTTGGGCTGCTTCGGCGGTAGGCATGCCGGATTGCCGCAATTGCATGGCAAACTCCACAATCAGGATGGCAGTTTTGGTAGAGAGCCCAATCAACAGTACCAAGCCCACCTGGGCGTATATGTTGTTCGCCATACCCAGTGCCCAGAGCCCGCCCATGGCACCAAACATGGCCAGTGGCACGGCACCAATAACCGCTAATGGCAGGGTCCAGCTTTCGTACTGGGCAACCAGAAACAGATAGACGAGCACTATGGCCAGCAGGAAGATCACCGCTGCCAGGCTACCAGCCTGTATCTCCTGCAGGCTTTGTCCTGCCCAGCTGAATTCATAGCCTTGCGGCAAGCTTTCCGCCAGACTCTCCATCGCCTGAATTGCATCACCACTGGCATAACCGGGGGCCGCTTCACCGGAAATGGTTACGGACCGTTTGAGATTGAAATGCTGGATAGAAGATGGGCCGAGAACAGGTTCAAGGGAAGCCAGTGTCGTAAGTGGCACCATGTCGCCCTGCTGATTACGGACCTTGTAGTAGGAAAGGTCTTCAGGCTCTTGTCGGTAGCTGCCTTCTGCCTGTAACAAAACCCGGTAGTTCTTGCCAAAACGGGTGAAGTCGTTGACATACAAAGAGCCCATCTGCGTCTGAAGGGTAGAGAAAATTTCTGACAGCTGGATGCCCATTGCTTTGGCTTTATTTCGGTCTACGTGCAGCAGGTATTGTGGAATATTGGCGCGGTAGGTGCTGTAAACCCGAGACAGCGCCTCATGTTGGTTGGCCTCGAAAATCAGTCCGTTCATCACCTGGGAAAGCTCCGACACGTCCCTTCCCTGGTTATCCTGAAGCCGGAAGTCGAAACCTGAGGATGTGCCAAGCCCCGGAATAGGAGGAGGATTAAATACCATGACTTGCGCTTCCGCAATTGACCACAAGCTCGACGAAAGGCGGGGAATCACCTGCCCCAGACCAAGAGCTTTGTCTTCACGCTCCTCCCAGTCTTTCAGGGTGACGATACCCAGACCATTGTTCGAGTTTGCGCCCCCCAACAGGGAAAACCCCGATACCGTAATAAAGTCGGTCACCGCAGGGTCCTGCAGAACCAGTTCTGTCACCTTTTCAAGAACAGCGTCTGTGCGCTCAAGAGCTGCTGCATCCGGCAACTGAACATCCACAAACAGGAATCCCTGGTCTTCCGGTGGCACAAATGCAGCGGGTACGGCCTTGAACAGGCCCGCGCTTGCCACCAGGATTGCTACCAATGCCACCCCCATAAGGGCACCCTTACGAAGCAGCTGCGTGACCAATCTGTCGTAGCCTCTGGTGCTGCTGGTAATCGCCTTCTCGACTGGGCTTAACCACCTTATGGGTTTGCTGTCACTGCGACCTAACAACGCAACACAAAGCGCCGGGCTCAGGGTTAAGGCGTTAATGGATGAAATGATTACTGCGACGGAAATGGTTACGGAAAACTGTTTGTATAATTCGCCGGTGATACCAGGCATGAAACCAACTGGTACAAACACCGCCAAAAGAACCAGCGTGGTGGCGATAACCGGGCCAGTCACTTCGGCCATGGCCTTTGTGACCGCCTCGCGAATCGGCAATTTCTCTTCTTTCAGCAGCCGTTCAACGTTTTCGATGACCACGATGGCATCATCCACCACAATGCCGATGGCGAGCACCAGCCCGAACAAGGTGATGGTATTGATGGAATATCCGAGCGCCGCCATGACGGCAAAGGTGCCAATGAGCGAGACCGGAATGGCGATACTGGGAATCAGGGTGGCCCGCCAGTTCTGCAGGAACAGGAACACCACCAGTATGACGAGCCCGACGGCTTGTAACAGAGTGATGACGACTTCGTCGATGGAGCGGCTGATAAAATCGGTGCTGTCGAAAAGGATGCTGTGCTTTACACCGTCCGGAAACGAGGGGGCTGCGTCATTGACAACCTTTTTGACCTTTTCTGCGACTTCCAGTGCGTTGGCATCCGGTAGCTGATAAATCACGACGAATGCGGTATCACGATTGTTCAGCTTGGCCGTTGACGCATAGGAGCGAGAACCAAGCTCAATGCGACCGATGTCCTGCAAGCGCACAAATCCGCCGTCGGGTTTTGCGCGCAGAATGGTCTGGGCGAATTCCTCCGGGTCTGAGAGACGCTCGCGGCTCTGTATGCTGTAGACAAACTGCTGGCCAGCGGGCACTGGCGACTGCCCCAACTTGCCAGCCGCCACAATCTGGTTCTGCTCCCTCAATGCCGCGGCTACTTCGGCAACGGTAATATCAAGCGCAGACATACGCTGGGGGTCCAGCCAGATCCGCATACTGTAATCTTTCGCGCCCATCACTTCAGCTGAGCCAACACCGGGCACACGTCCCAGGGCCTCGACCAGATTATTGGATGCAAAATTACTGAGAAAAACACCGTCCAGATCCGGCCGCTCAGAGGTCAGGTTAATACCCATCAACATGTTGCCGGCCTGCTTTCTGACCACCACACCCTGCCGCCGCACTTCATCCGGCAAAAACGGCTCGGCCAGTGCAACGCGGTTCTGCACGTTTACCTGTGCAATATCTGTATCAGTGCCGCTTTCAAAGGTAAGCGTTATCTTGGCGGCACCATCACTGGATGCGGTCGACTCGATGTAGATCATTCCCTCCACACCATTGAGCTGTTGCTCAATCGGTCGGATAACCGACTCCTCCACTACCTGCGAACTGGCACCCGGCAGAGAAGCCGACACCTGAATCTGGGGTGGCGCCATATCCGGGTACATGTTGACCGGCAGCCCACGAAGAGCCAGCAAGCCCGCGAGGGTTATCAGGATAGAGATGACAAAGGCAAACTTCGGCCGCTGAATAAAGACACTGCTTATCATTTCGAGGCCTCGTCACCAGTGGTGAGTACGCCTGTTTCGGGATCAATGTGTTTCCGGGACGGGGCGACGGTAACGCCGGACCGCACTTTCTGCATGCCTTCGACGATGACCCGGTCGCCGACTTCCAGGCCGGTCTCGGCAACGATCATGGCGCCTCTGCGGGGGCCTGTGGTGATGAAGCGTTGCGCCACCTGTTCCTGGTCATTGACCACCAGCACAAATTTGCCTTCGAGCGTTTCCTGCAAAGCGACCTGGGGCACCAAAATCCGGTCTTCACCGGCCTGGCCCTGAATATGAAGGGTGACATAAAGCCCTGGTACCAGAACCGAAGCTGAATTAGGGAAGACCGCGCGCATGGCAACGGTGCCGGTGGAGGCATCGGTCTGGACGTCCGCGAAATCCAGGACGCCAGCGGCAGCATATCGTTGCCCGTCCGGTAAGGTCAGGTAAAGCCCAAGATTGCCGGCAAGGTTGGCAGCAGCTTGCCCGGCGCGGCGATAACCGACGTAATCCGCCTCGTTAACCTGGAAACTTACATAGATGGGATCTGTCACCAAGACCTCGGTAATCGGCCCGCTAGAGGGGCTGACAACAGCTCCCACATCGAAATTAAGTTTGCCAATCCAGCCATCGAATGGCGCCCGAATTTCGGTATAACCCAAGTTGTTTTGGGCTTTCTGCAAAGCGGCTTCTGCACTTTGCAGGCGCCCTTGAGCAGCACTGAAACGATCCTGGAGTTTGTCCAGATCCGCCGCTGAAAGAAAACCCTTCTCAGAAACCTCTTTACCTCGCTCCAGGTTTCTGGTGGCTGAGGCCAGCTCCGCACGAGCTGCAGTCAGCTCCGCTTGAGCCTGACTGAGGGTTGCACTGGCGACATTGCCCTCCAGACGAACCAGCAGTTGATTCTTTTGAACCCGGGCGCCCTCTTTAAAATTGATTTCCATTATTTCCCCCTCGATTCGGGCAGAAATATCTGCCCTCGCGGAGGGGGCGGTTCTGGCAACAAAGTCCCGGGATGGTCTTACTTCAGAGCTATTTACCGTCACCACAGAAACCGCGACCGGTGCGCTTTGGATCTTCTCAACTGGCTCCGAGCAGCCAACGATAGAAGACACACACACAAACAGCCCAAAAAACCATGAGGCATTCATAATGAAAGGTTTCTGGTGCTGCCGGATTTTCAACATTGGTTTTCCTTGTTGTTCTCTGAGGGCCGGTGTATCTGGGCTGTTTGATATGATCGAGGGGCGCGCTTTTGCATGGCCCCATGATTCGCTCTTCCGAAAAGCTAATTAGTGTTCATCCTACCTAAACAAGACGAATCTGGGAAACAAAACTGGAAGCAAAAACAGAGTGTAGAAAAATTGGCTGTTCTGTTTCCTTATGCTGTGTCTGAGTCAGGACGATTGACTCCGTAGCAAACTCCGTTGAAGCAATGGCAAATTAAAGTTGGCGATCAAGGAATAAACGGGTCATTACCGAGAAGAAAAAAGCTGCAGAAAGGCTGCACATCACAATGCCCGTCAGCCCCTCAACCGTCGCGATAATGCGCCAGGGTGGCGGAACCACCAGATCGCCATACCCGATAGTTGTATAAGTAACGCCGGAGAAGTACATCGCAGATTCAAAATAAGAGATGGCGCCGCCCCAATAATAAAAGCAGGCCCAAATAACTATCTGGATCGTGTGACTGATGAGGAGAATCCATACCAACCTTACAAAAAGCCATGTAAGCGGCCAAAAATCAAAATTACGCTCATGTCCTGTATTAAGACCTGACAACCATCTCATCGACAAGGTTAAAAAGGCGGTATGAATCAGCACGGTCGCAGCCACCATGCCAAATGTTAGCACCAGGATCGATGTCATCTTTATTGTTCGCCTGTCGTGTGTTTCAGGAAAAACGAATCTGTCACTGAACGATCCGATGCTGGAATAGAGAGCTTAATAGAGCGCAACCCTCTCGAACCGCAAACGGACGTGGCCTGTGTTGTCTCGGATTTCGGAAGGACAACAGCAGCTATTTCACTTGAAGCTATGGTTCGATAATGTATAAGACTACTAGCTGCACATCCAACCTAAAGGCTATAAATTGGGGAAACGAAGATGAATAGTTCCAAGCTGGTGGTAAGCTTTCTGATGTTTTTTCTTGGTTTTGGAGCGTTTTCCGGCTGCTCCACCAGTCCGGAAGTGAAAAGTATCACGAAGGTACAGGGCAATGTTCAGTCGCCAGAGAAGGTTCTGGTACTGGCTATAAGCCCAAAGGAATTAAACAGGACCGCAATGGAGACTGCGCTGGTAACTAGCCTCAACAATTCGGGCTTTAAAGCCATCGAATACGGCTCCGCACCCAACCTGCCCTGGGAAGATCCAGACGCGCTGCGGGAGACAATAAAAGAGCGTTTGCAAGCACAAACTGCCGATGGCGTTCTAACCGTCTCTCTAGTCAGAAAAAACCGCCAGATTAATTATGTGCCCAACCAAGTTGTCTTTAATCCCGTAACCACAAATATCGGCGCTCTTGCTTCCGTCACCTATATGGAAACCATGACAATTCCGAAGCATTATGAGGAATCCACAGAATACATACTCAGAACAACGCTGTTCGATACGGAGTCGGGCGAGGCTATCTGGCAAATGTTTTCCAGCACCATTGATCCAAAATCGCTCAAACAGGCAACCCGTGAATTTGCCAGCGTCGCGGTGCAGGAGCTTCAAAAATCGTTCGCTGAATGAGCCAACACATGACCATCTGCGAGACCCTGAACCCCACTGCCGTAAACTCCGGTTGACCAATAGGTATGTTTTTCTTGTTCAGGAGCCATATCCTGTCGTGAGGATGTGAATCAGACCGCTGCACTCCACCATCGGGTCGTCACAGTTCACCACAATGTCTGACCTGGCAATGACATAGGCTTTGCCGGTGGTGGTGTTTTTGACGACCGCATATTCCCCTTCTTGCTCGACCGCTGTGAATTCACCGATGAATCCCGTCTCTCTTAAAGAGACGGTTTCCAGCTTTTCGCCGGGCTTGATCCGACCCTCTAGATTCATTAACGCCAGCCGTGCGGAGGTTCCGGTACCCGTGGTGCTTCGGCAGATGACGCCGGGGTGAACGTAGGTGGCGGAGCGGGAGCGGTAATAGCCACCGCTAACCTGCTCTACCGGGCCCATGAAATGGAGAAATGGAATGGGCCCTACATCACCCAGCGTGTAGTGGGAGAAACTGCGTTCGGCACGGATCGCTTCAATGATCTCGTGGGCGGTTTCGGCCAATTGGCGTTCTTCGTCGAGGGTGAGATCAAAGCCCAGGGATTTTGCATCTACCAGGGCATAAAAACCGCCACTGTAGGCCACGCTGTAATTGACCTTGCCGATGCCCGGCACGGTGATGCTGGCGTTATGGGTGTGGATGTAGCTGGGCAGGCCTTCGCAGGTGATGGATTCGACAACGCCATCGCGCACCGTGGCGTTGATGTTCACCAGGCCGGCGGGGGATTCCAGCACAAACTGCTGCCGGCCCTCTTGCTTGGGCACGACGCCCGATTCCAGAACGGCTGTGGCCGTGCAGATAGTGTTGGAACCGGAGTAAATCGGGTAGCCCATGACCTCCATGATGATGTAGCCGGCCGCGGCTCTCGGGTCGGTCGCGGGCACTAGCAGGTCGACGGACATTTCCGGGATGCCATAGGGTTCCTCCAGCAACAATCTTCGCAGGCCGTCGGCGCTGTTTTGAAGGTATTCCATCTGGGCGCGCACGGTGTCGCCGGGCAGTGGGCTGATGCCACCGGTCACTATCCGGCTGACGTCGCCGCCGGCGTGGGTATCCATCAACTGAATGGTGAGTTCCGGTTTCATCCGCCTGCCTCCAGCGCAAAAGGTTGGCCGTGTGCCTGCCATTGGGCATCCGGCACGATGACGATTTTGCCCAGATAATTGCCGCCCCGGTTTACGAAGTATTCCTCGGCCCGGTGCAGGTCCGACAGTTTGAAGGCGCCGTGTAGCACGGGTTTTAGATGGCCGTCGCGAATCCAGGTCATCAGCTGGTTCGCTTCTTCACGGGTGCCGTGGGATACCCCGAAAATCTGCACCTGATACAGGTAGATTCGGGTCCAGAGGATTTCGCTGATATTACCGCCGCTGGCGCCGGCAATGCTCAGGCGTGGGTATGTGCTGCGGCCGCGCATATCAAAGATCATGGCGTCAATAAAGTAATCGGTCATCTCACCGCCCACCAGATCCATCACTGCATCCAGTGGTTTGCCACCCGTCACTTTTTTTACCCGGTCAACGAAGGTTTCCATATCGCCACGGTCCAGCACCGCTTCGGCACCCAACGCCAGCAGCGGCTCGGCTTTGTCTTTCTGGCTGAGTGCATAAGGAATGGCGCCGATGATCCGGCACAGCTGAATCAAGGCCGTGCCCACTCCGCCGCTGGCACCGGTCACCAGCACCCGCTCACCAGCCTGCACCTTGGCTGAGGTGAGCATGTGGTAGGCGGTCTGATAAGAGCACATCCCCATGGCAGCCAGTTCGGCATCGGCCAACTCCGCATTCGGAATGTGATGAAACTGATCGGACGGCAGCGCCACAAACTCGGCGTAACCGCCATCGGCGCCATGGCCATAGTAGTCTGGAGTGAGGTTGATATCCGTGCGATCGTCGGCGTAGATGTTGAAGTCCAGCAGGCCGCGCTCACCAACGCGGGTGCTGCTGACACCCTCACCGACCGCCACCACCCGGCCGGCGATGTCGGCCCCCTGAATACGAGGAAAGGTCAGCGTGGCCTTGCCGCCCATCTGGAACGACGTCATCTCGCCCTTCTTCACGGGGTAAAGCCCTTCACGGGCTTTTCGATCGGTATTGTTTTTGGCCGTCGCCGTCACCTGCACCAGGACTTCGCCTGGTTCAGGTGTTGGCACTGGCATATCCTGGTAGCAGAGCTTGTTGATGCCGCCGTGGCCGGTCAGCACCACGGCTTTCATGGAGGTCGGAATCATTGGGCGATCAGCTTCCCGAAGTGATGGAGTTCGTCATCCTCTCAGGATAGGCACGATCGCCGGTTCTGTCAGGCATGCAGTGACCTAACGGGCAATGACTTTGTAAACAGGCTGAAGCCGTGGAATCTGTTTGAGCACCACCTGGATAACCGTCATCAGGGGTACCGCCAAAAGCACACCCACCGGCCCCCACAACCAGCCCCAGAAGAAAATCGAGACAAAAATGATGACCGGATTAATGGCCATGCGGAAGCCATGAATCCAGGGCTCCAGAAAAAAGCCGACAATGGTCGTGAGCAGCACAAAGCTCAACGGCGCGATCGCCATCATCCAGAGCACATCCAGCGTGATGGCTGAAACCACGGCCAATAACGCTATGGTCAGCATGTTGCCAAGATAAGGAATAAACCGGGCCAGGCCGGCGATTAAACCCCACATAGCGGGATCGGGCAGGCCAACCGCCCAGCAAATCAAACCGGTGAGCACACCCACAGACAGATTGCTCAACCCCAACACCGCCAGATACTGGGCGATCTGGTGCTGGGATTCGTGAGTAATACGCAGAGCCGTCTTGCGCTGAGGTCTTGGCAGCTGTTTGACAAAATTCCGGATCATCCTGTCGCCGCTCACCAGCAGGAAATACGTCAGCGCCAACGCCAGCGCCAGGCCAGCCACACCGTTGCGGGCCTTGGACATCAACTGACTGCGCCAGGAGTCTGTTTGCAGCACCACGGTGGTGGGTTTGGATGCGTCAGTGTCGTTCTCTGACAGGCCCTCCACCGACTTCTCCACCTGCTCCGCCGACTGACTGACCCTGTCCAGCTGGCGCATGATCTGACTGTCGCCCACCAACAGCCGCGACAATCCTTGTGGTGCTTTCTCCGCCCAATCCAACGCCGGCGTCGCCACCGTGGCACCCACCCCCGCAATACCCGCAAGCACAATGAGCACCAACACCAGCGAACTCACCACCTTGGGCACCCGCCAGTTGGCCTCTGCTTTTTTAACCAGCGGCGACAGCAGCAGACTGGTTAACAGCGCCAGAACAATCGGCAGCACGATCTGGTGAGCCAGATAAAGCGTGTAAAGAATGCCAAGTATGAACAGCCCGTATATGGGCGTAGACAGCTCAGACAAGGACGTTTTGCCTGACGACTGCCGAGAGGTCTTGGTATCGGGTGATTGCTCATCCATGGAAAATCTGACCTTGGTAATGAACCCGGTCGCGTCAGACCAGGCAACTGGTGGATTCGGCCCTGGTGGATCGGGCTCAGCAACCGAACAGTTTAGCGTGCGCTGCGGCCAACTGCATTAACAGGTCATGACAAACGGGGAATGAACCACAAGGTGCCCTGCCGTCGTATTACTGTGCAACCAATACCGCGAATAACCGGAGAGCCCGATGCCGCCACGCTACGACACCCTGTTTTACGATGGCAGCTGCCCGCTGTGCGCAAAAGAAGTCCGCACACTGCGCAAGCTTCAACGAGGCAATCTGATCCTCGCAGACATACATCAACAAACATCCGATCACGACCATCTGCCATCTCAGGAAGCGCTGTTGCGACGCCTTCATCTAATGACGTGGACAGGGGATTGGGTGATCGGTCTACACGCCAACGTGCGGGCATGGTCCCACACGCCATTAGGCTTTCTGTTCAAGCCATTGCTGTGGCCGGTCATCTTTCCAATCGCCAACAAGGTCTATGAAACCTGGGCAGACCGTCGCTTTAACAAAAAATATGCCTGCGCGGTGCGGGTTAATCCTTAGTACGCTGGGGAAGCGACAACACTAGCTGGCTAACTTGGGCAGAAATGACGTGTTCACCCAGTACCGTTTGAGGTTGGATTCATCAACCAGAACCGGCACAGCCTCCTGCTGGATGTGATCGCTGGGATCAAACCACAGATTGTCACTACGGAACATATGAAGCTCGCCGGTCTGAGGATGCTGCCACTGGCAAACGATGCGGAACGGGTTGCGGCCGTTGACGGTAAGGCTGGTGTTCTGTTCAACGGAGGCAAACTTTGCGAGCACTTCGGTACCGTGTTCCTCCAAATAAGCCTTGGAGCGACCTTTCAAAATGCCGAACAGCACCATTCCACCGCCGACCAGTCCAAATACCAGTCCCATGCCCCCTACAATCACAGCTACCCCCCACAGAGAGAAGAAGCTGTTGATCCGGGCACTCTCCGGTGCTGCGGGCTCATAAAGCACCGACACCCGCTCACCCCGGTTGAAGGATGGAGGATTGGACCCGGAGCCTGACTGGAACTTAATTTGACGGCCACTGGCATCCTCAAAGACAACGACCGGGTAGTAACTGGTTGAGTCGCTGGATCGAGACGCGACAAGATCGATCACGGTGCCCTTGGTTTCAGTGGCGCGCTCGATAAATGAGGAGGTGCTGTTGTAGCTGGCAAAGGCGCCAAACAGCATGGCCGCGCCGATGAGGGTGAAGGTGTACTTGAGGACTTTTAGGGTTTTCATTTTTTCGTTCCTTGAAATTCATTGTCGACTATTTTGATCATCGGCTTGAATCGAAAATCCTGATCAGTTAATCGGCTCAGAGCGGTTAACTACACAACGGAAACCATTCCCCGACGAATCAATGTGCCGACCACTTCGGGCAAACACCGTGCCGCCACCGCCAATGCGCTCCCCTCTGCCGGCCCAGTCCCTTACAGTTTTTTCAGGCTTATTGGTATCGAGCGGACCGTCAGGACCCTTTGGGTTTTCCCTGGGTGCGTGCCTGTAATAGTCACCTTGAAACCAATCCTGCGTCCATTCCGCTACGTTTCCAGTCATGTCGTAAAGGCCTAGCAGATTTGGCGGGTAGCTTCCAACCGGGCGCCGCTCGAACTTCAGCGAAGAGTGCATCAGAGTGTTGCCAGAAGGCGGTATCGAAGGGTCAACATACTCTTTCGGGCGGCGAAGGTAGGGATCCCTCTCGACATCTCCTGTATCGGTGGCATAGGGCACCTCCCTCCCCCGGCTTCGAGCCGCATACTCCCACTGAGCCTCCGTAGGCAAAGTAAAAGGCAGCCCGGTGCGTTCTGCGAGCCAAGCGCAATACCCCTCAGCCTCTCCGTAGTTTGGCACTCGTGCGGGCTTCCGGTAATAGTTCGGTGACAAGGGGTCATCCGAAACCATCAGGTACTTTTTTAAGCTGAATTGGTCTGCATATAGGTGAGCTCGCTCAAGATCTTCGTAGTAAACAGCTATTTCACCCCAAGTCGTCTCGAACCGCGATATCGAGTAACTATCGATCCTAACGTTAACCACGGGGCGGCTATGATCCGTCAAAGTCACGTAAGGAGTGCCATCAGGTTTCCCAACATCTCCAAGAACAAACTCACCACCTTGCACGAACACCTGATTATCTATTGCTTGCTCAAGGACCTGGGATACCACTTCATCCTCGCCACAGCCCGAAATGAACGCTTGCACGACTAGCAAACAAGCTACTTTTAGTTGATCAATGGCCGACATCTATCAAAGCCTCCTTAAGCTATGCCGCATATTCGGCAGGCACTAAATGGGTCCATTTGCACTGGTCTACCTGCGATCGCGACCTTACTCCTCAGCTCATAAATAAATAGCCTCTGATCAGCTTTACCTTTTCCAACGAACTCAAACAGGCGATCAAGGTTCCCTTGAAAACCATCTCGATTTACGATGCCCTCCGGATTCATTCGAAACACCGTTTCTTCGAAATCACGCCAACTCTGAAACGAAGCAAGGATCTCACTCACAGCTCGAATCTTTATATCGTTACTACTCCAAATATCGGGGGTAACCCACCAATCATAGAGAATGTTGTCCAAGACTGTGCCTTTGACCTCAGGAGGGGAATGCAAGAATACGGCGCCCTCTCTTAGAGCGAGATCATTCACAACATTTTGAGCAAGCTCCGCCGCTCCCTGCTCGCGCTTCCGTCCAACAAAAACATCGTCTACATACTCGGCAAGCCCCGTCGCCAGGCTCGTTGAAAACTCGTGAGCCGCCGCAACAGCAGTAAGCCCGCGTCCTAATGCAAACAAACTCATTCGCTTATACCAACCGAATGCTTCCGTATCAGGATCAAATAACTCCAAATACCTGAAGTCCACATCAAGCAATGCGTTATAAACAAAATGAAGCATACGCATAATCTTCTGTGTTTCTACTTCCAGTAGAAAACTTCCTGCGGCTCCGGCACCCATAACGAGCCCTGCGTGGGCATTGCAATAAAACTTTCCTGTGGTTTCACTGAAGTGCAACCGAATATTAAACTCCGCCCCTGCACCAAACGCAGCCTCGACCTTCTTGCCGATACTGCAGAGCTTATCCCACTCTCGCGCTTCAGTTAGAACATCTCTCCAGCGCAGTTCACCGGCAACTTCACACCCGCCGCGGATACCCGCAAATACACCACCGTCTATCTCTGCTTTCTGCCCGTTCTGTCTTGCAGCGATTCCTTTTATAGTTGGAAGGCCATCGGTAGTAGATACATGAACATTACCGGCAATAAGTGCTGAGGCACCGGCAAATCCAGAAAGCGAAGCCATAATCGCCGCCTGGAAATGCCCCAGCGAAGCAATTCTCCGCTCGCCGTCCCAACCGCCAACCCGGTATGGGATCTGGATTTCCGACCGATTATTCACAGGAAACGCCTGCTCTATACCCACTTTGCCTTGAGCCAGAGCAAACTGCCCTTCTAACTTCGCCTGAAAGTGAACTTTACCTTTTCTCGGATCAAACTCCCCTGAAGCGCTTGAACCCGCAGCAAAACGCATAAACTGAGCCTCTGCCGAAGCATCAAAGCCTGTTTCGTCAACCGCTTGTTGTCTTGCCTCGGCATCACCCCAAATAGACCAGGACGCCTCATCGTAGAACTTGTTCAATGTCGTCATGAGGGCGCCATTCTGATCAGGCTCCCACAATTTTGCGTTGAACTTGATGTTCAGCTCACTTCGAATAGCATCCCGAAGCTTAGCCGGATCAACACCATTCTCCGTTAACCATCCCTTGCTCCGCGCTCGGTCTCTAGCAGCTATAGAATAACGTCGCTGGTGAAACTTCATTTTGTCTGAACGCACGTACGTTTTATGCTTGTTACCGGCGAGCCTCTTGATCTCGGTGATGGGCGGTATACTCTGCATCTCGTTAGTAAGAACAGAGCGAGCTTCCAGCTCCTCTATAAGGCGCTCTTTCTCTTCCTGCACTTCTGACAGCGACTGGCCTTCACCATCAGTCGGACTCAATTCGGATTCCTCGTCGCCGTCGTCGAGCTCGTCCAGCCTTGCATAAAACGCGTTCATCGGGCCGCAAACGAACTCTTCCTCCTCAAGCCACTCAGAGAGTTCCTCTTCCGTTAACAGGATCAACTCATCAGAGCCAGTGACATGGACTACGTCCACAATTTCTTCTGCACATGATGGCTCTTGAGCAACCTGTCCGACCTCGCAGCTCGAGAAATCTGCGTCGTTCGCAGCGGGAAGTTTGAGCCGCTGCCCAGGAAAGATCCGATCGGGATTGTCGATATCCGGATTCAGTCTCAGAAGGCTGCTTAAAGTAGTTTGGTGTCGCTGTGCAATTGCACTAAGAGTGTCGCCGGACTTGACGGTGTACTCGGAACTCATGGGGCAACTCCATATGCCAAACGTTTATCCACTTCACTCAAGCGCGTACCTGCTGGCACTTCAGAACTGGACAAAATAGCCTGAAATTCTGGATGCTCAATGCGCTCTCCGTGCACTACAGCTAGCTCTGCAAATCGGCTTACGTCCTTCTCTGTACGGAATCCAAACGAGTTGGCCTGCTGAATCAGTGCGTTCAGCCTGGATGCATCGTTTAGGGAAAGGTATTGGGCCAACCGGGTCACGAACTTGTCTTTGGCCATAGCGGCCAGGGCCTCAATATGGTGATCAGCAAGAACAAACCAGCCTTCCTCCGAAGCCTGTCTGGCTGGTCTCTGGCCATCTGCACTGAATCGCCGCCATTGACCATCGTCATGGAAAGCCAGCCAGTCTGTTATCGGGCCACTGAACTGGTCTCGCTCCAGATCACTGAACGCTCCCATCAAGCTGACCAGCTGCTTTGGAGAATAAAATCTGAGATAGGAATAGCCACCATCAGATAACTTGACGCTCAACAGACTTCGCAAATGATCGGCCAATACGGGCAGGATCTCGTCTGCCATCAGGACAACGGCATGGTCCTGCCACCTTACCTGCTCTGACCATATTCGTGATGATGGCGAAGGCTTTACAAGGCAGGGGCTCACCTCGATGACCGACTCATGGGGTGTGCCAAGGTACAGGTATTCGAGTTCCGGCTGATCATCGTATTCATAGATGAACCTGGGGGCATCAAATACCGCGCCATCAATCAGTAGCAATGCTCGCTCAATGGTCTTCTCATCCAAGCCCATCATGCAATGTCGCCCTCACATGCACAGGCTTCCATGGCACAAGAACCATCCGGTTGGCGGCCGCATTGCTTCACAAGAGCAACATCCTTTTTAGCTGCGGACTTCAACGCGGGCACCGAGGCTGCACAAGGGCCCGCTGTCGCTCTGATACCAGTTTCCGCCATCTGCACAGGGGCATCGTTCGCCGTCAATTCTTTTAAACTCTCGGGCAACATAGGCCCCGCGGCCCCAACCCCACTACCACTCCCAGGCCCACCCCCGGAATTCATCCGCACCAGCGGCCCGGAAATAGTCACCCCACTCGGATCCACCTTCACAAGGCTGCCACCGGCCTTCAGTGTCACCTCAGCGCCGGCTTCAATGACAATTTTCATACCGGCCTTGTGGTGGATTTCGGTGCCGGCTTCCACCAGCTGGTTCTTGCCCTGCTTGCTGTGGTGGCTGCCGTTTACGGTGAGGCTGTAGTCGGCACCGATGCTTTCCCGGTGTTCGCCTTCGGTGGTGTGGTGGCTGTTACCTTTGGTGTGGCTGAAACGGTTGTTTTCCACGGTCAGGTGGCTGTCGTTCTTGATGACTTCGGTGCGGTTGTTTTCGGTCAGCAGGTCCAGGTTTTTCTGGGCGTGGACGTAGATCTGTTCCTGGTCCGCTTCGTCTTCAAAACGCAGTTCGTTGCTGCCCTCACCCTTGTGGGTTTTGGTTTTTAATGTGGTGCGGGTTTTGTGTTCCGGCAGCGCGTAGGGCGGCGTGTTGGTGGCGTGGTAAGTCCTTCCGGTGATGATGGGCTGGTCCGGGTCGCCGTCCAGGAAGCTGACGATCACTTCGTTGCCGATTCTGGGCAGGGCCATAAAGCCGTATTGGCCGCCGGCCCAGCCCTGGGCGACGCGTAGCCAGGCGCTGCTGTGTTCGTCGTTCTTAGAGTAGCGGTCCCAGGGGAATCTTACTTTCACTCGTCCGTACTGGTCGCAGTGAATCTCTTCGCCCTCGGGGCCGGTGACGATGGCCATCTGAGGGCCATCCATCATGGGTTTGTGTTCGCACAGCGGGCGCCAGGTTTTATCGGCCGGGATGGCGGTGAAGTCGTTGTGGTAGCTGGTGGGCTGGCTGCCACCTTCTTCCTGCATCGCCTGAGGCTGCTTACCAGTGTGGGTGATGGCGGTCAGCAGCCATTCCCGGTTCAGGCTCTGGCTGTCGTGGTCCTGCAGCTCCACTTTGGCACCCACGGTGAAGTCCGGGCGGTTGCTTTTGCCCTGGGCCAGGGAGGCGTCGTTTCTGAGGGCGTCCAGTCTGGCCTGGGTGAAGGGCTGGCCGCTGGCGTCGGCTTTGTAGCGGCCGGGGTAGTCGTAGTGCTGGTAATCTTCACGGTGACTTACCTCACCTGCACTGTGCTCGTGCATCAGGGCGTAGGCGGGGTTTTTGAAGGTGTAGTCCTTCATGGCCAAGGAGGCAGCTTTGATGCGTTCTTCGTAGGCGAAGCTGAACACGCAGGCTTGCTTGCTGCTGCCGCCGGCCTGGGTGTTGCACAGCACCGGGTCGAGTTTCGGGGCGTCGCCGTGGTGGTCGGCGATGATCAGGGCCGGTTGTTCTTCGCCGTCCACGCTGCCGTGCTGGTAGCGATAGTGCCAGCCTTCTTCGGCAGCCAGTCGTTCAATGAACTGCAGGTCGCTTTCCCGGTGCTGGACGCAGTACTCCCGTTCTTCCGGCGGGCGTTTGAAGTCAAAGACGGTGTCGATGATGCCCCGCTCTTCCAGCAGGGTGCGCACGATGGCGTCGGTGCTCTGGGTCTGGAAGATGCGGCTGTTGTGCATCAGGCCCAGGCGCCAGGCAGGAGGCTGGATGACCACTTCATAGGCAGTGCGGCGATGGCCGGTGTTGCCCCGGACGAACTCGTTGACCACGCCGGTGAAGCGCCGCACTGGCTGGCCGTCTTGCCACACCACCAGGTCCACCGGTTGTTCCAGGATATCCGCCGCTTGTACGTCGGGATCGGTACTGGCCAGATGCACACGGCCCTGGAACAACTGGGAGAGGCTTTCGGTCAGCGCAAAGCCGGCAACCGAGAAGTGATCT
>OFEU01000166.1_pt1 | contig 74470 bp, 75 predicted proteins | sample 1521221 | NCBI WGS metagenome assembly OFEU01 (sample SAMN03766357, study PRJEB24113) | microbial mat metagenome | isolation source: enrichment culture HLUCC-O from microbial mat sample contains cyanobacterium... | reverse complement strand
GAAGAGAATCACGAGAATACATGAACTTCAATCATTTGATTGGGTTTGGACCCTAACCGATGCGTGGGTTCAATTGCTCCAGTCGTGGACATGCACGTCGCGACCGGAATGGCCCTTGAGGATCTTCACGGCGAGATCTTCCTTTTCCTTGTTCTCGACGCGGACCCACAAAAGGATGCCACCGTGTTCGATCTGGCTTTGATAATAGTCCCGGTGATGCTTGCCGACGCGGCGGGCCAGCAGGGTCCCGATCGCCGTGGCCGGGGCGCCGCCGATTGCGATGGCAGCGATGGACGCGGCAAGTGTGCTGGCCGGGGTCAGCATTGCCGCCATCGCGACATAGGACCCGAGGAAAAGAAAGCCGCCGATGATCCCGCCTTCAAGCTCGCCGATCGCCTCTTCCGAGACGAAGGTCGCGCGCGGGGCGCTTGGGTCGTCCTCCAGTTCCTCTGAATGCCAGAAGGCATCGCCGAACTTCTCCTTCATGGCCTCCTGACTGCCGAGGAGGCTGATGTCCTGAAGGGAAAACCCGACAAGGCGAAGGTCGTAGAAGGCGGCCTGCAGCGCTTCGAAACTGTCGAAGACGCCGACCGCCTCGGGGACTTTGATAACCGTGATATGGTTTTCTTTTTCGGATGTCATGGTCGTATCGCTTTCAATCTGACAAGAGGTGTCTATGGGATGAACGCTGTCAAACTGAGCATTTATCGGGCGCGAGGACCATGATCGAGATCAGAAAATGGAATGAGACACATGAAAGGGGGCCGTTGAACCGGCCCCTCGATCATTCCCTGCCTGCGTATTCCGATGCCCGTATCTGATGCTTGGTTCCAGATATAGGCGAATCATGGCGAATCAGTCAACATAAAGTGATTCGTTTCCATCGAATCGTTTTGCACGGTGCGGAGGGAACCGCGTCAGCCGTGATCGCGCAGAACGCCACCCGCAAGGTAGAGCGAGCCGCAGATCAGGATGCGGGCGTCCGGGCTGTGGGCGATGATGGCGTGCACGGCCTCGGCCACGGTATCGGCGGTGCTGGCGGGGATGCCCGCGGCGGCGGCGGCACGGGCGGTGTCGGCGGCGGGCAAGGTATTGATCTCGCCCGGGATCGAGACGGCGGTGAGGCTGGCGGCATGGGGTTTGAGCGGCGCCATGTAGCCCGCGACATCCTTGGTGTTCATCATGCCGCAGACCAGGTGGGTGTCGCGCGCGGGCAGTCGGGTCAGGCTTTCGGCCAGGGTCTCGGCGCAGGCGGCGTTGTGACCGCCATCGAGCCAGAATTCGGCCCCGGGCGCCTTGTCGAGCAATGGCCCCGAACGCAGGCGCTGCATCCGGGCGGGCCATGTGGCGTCGCGCGGGACGGCTTCGGCAGCATCCTCGCCCAGTCCGAGCTGGCGCAGGGCCATGAGCGCGGCACCGGCGTTCTGGACCTGGTGCGCGCCGATCAGGATGGGCGGTGGCAGGTCCAGGAGCCCGCGCATGTCCTGAAAGACGAGGCGTCCGCGTTCCTCCCATGCGTCCCAGTCGCGGCCCTGCACCAGGAGCGGCGCGCCGACGGCCTCGGCGCGGGTCTCGATCACCGCCATCGCGTCGGGGTGTTGGCGCGAGACGACGCAGGCCACGCCGGGTTTGAGGATGCCCGCCTTTTCGCCTGCGATCTGCGCGATTGTATCGCCAAGGAATTGCGGATGATCGTAGGAGACCGGCGTGATCATGGTGAGAGCCGGGCGGTCGATCACGTTGGTCGCGTCGAGGCGGCCGCCGAGACCCGTTTCGAGCAGGGTGTAATCGGCGGGCGTGCGCGCCATGGCCAGAAAGGCCGCGCAGGTCGTGATCTCGAAATAGGTGATGGTTTCGCCATTGTTGGCGGCATAGCACTCGTCGAGCACCGCGGAGAGGTGATCCTCGGCGATCAGCTCTCCGGCAAGGCGGATGCGTTCGTGAAAACGCGCGAGATGGGGCGAGGTATAGGCATGGGCGCGCATGCCCGCGCCCTCGATCCCGGCGCGGATCATGGCGAGGGTCGAGCCCTTGCCGTTGGTGCCGGCGACATGGATCACCGGGGGCAGGTCGTCTTGCGGGTTGCCCAGCGCGTCAAGCAGGCGCCAGACGCGGTCGAGCGTGAGGTCGATGATCTTGGGGTGCAGCGCCATCATCCGGTCGAGGATGACGTCGGAATGGGCTGTCATTTCGCGGGTTTCTCGGCGGGTGGCGCGTTGAGCGCTTCGGGGGGGGAGGCCTCGGCGGTGTCGCCCGGCGGGGGCAGGTCGCCCGCGACGGCCGGGTTCAGGCCCATGAGCATTCGGGTGATGGTGATCAACTCGCCGCGCAGCTCGGTCCGGGGGGTGACGCGGTCGAGCATCCCGTGATCGAGGAGATACTCGGCGCGCTGGAAGCCCTCGGGCAGTTTCTCGCCCAGGGTCTGTTCGATCACGCGCGGCCCTGCAAAGCAGATCAGCGCATTGGGCTCGGCGATATGGACATCGCCCAGCATGGCATAGGAGGCCGTCACCCCGCCGGTGGTGGGATGGGTGAGCACGACGATATAGGGCAGGCCCGCCTCCTTGAGCATCTGCACGGCGACGGTGGTGCGGGGCATCTGCATGAGGCTGAGTATCCCCTCTTGCATCCGCGCGCCGCCGGCGGCGGAGAAGAGGATCAGCGGGCGCTTGAGCGCTACGGCGCGCTCGGCGGCGGCGATGATGGCGTTGCCGACATACATCCCCATCGAGCCGCCCATGAACGAGAAATCCTGCGCCGCGGCGACAATGGGCGTGCGCCCCATCTCGCCCTCGGCGACGAGCATCGCCTCTTTCTCGCCGGTGGCTTTCTGGGCGGCGCGCATCCGGTCGGGATAGCGTTTCTGGTCGCGGAACCTGAGCGGGTCTTCGAGCGGGGCAGGCACCTTGATCTCGGAAAACACGCCGCCGTCGAACAGCGCGGAAAAGCGTTCGCGGGGCGTGATCGCCATGTGATGACCGCAAGAGGTGCAGACGTTGAGATTCTCACGCAGTTCGCGGTGGAAGAGCATGTTGCCGCAATTGTCGCATTTCGACCAGAGATTCTCGGGCGTGTCGCGGCGCGAGAAGATCGAGTTGATCCGGGGCCGGACATAGTTGGTGATCCAGTTCATCGCGAGGTGCCCTTGTTGCTTGCCGCCAGGTCATGCGCTGTGCTGTGGGCTGAGATAATTGCACCGGCGGGGAAATGCAATCAGCGCCTGAGAGCGACGCGCGCCACAAGCCACATGAGGCCGACAAGGGCCAGTTCGGCGACAAGGCTGGCGGGCTGGAATGACCGGGCGCCATCGGCGTCGAAGAGAAACAGCGCCAAGCCGGAGTCGCGGCCATGCAATTCGCCGTAGAGCAGGAAGGCATAGGCGTTGTTCACGAGGTGCAGCGCCAGCGCCGGGCCAAGCGATCCCGCCCGCGCGGTGAGGTCCGAGGCGGCGAGCCCGAAGGCAAAGGCCCAGACGACGTATTGGGCGTTGATTCCCAGCGGTGCATGGGCATTCCAGTGGGCGAAGGCAAAGGCGAGGTTTGGAATGGTCAGCCAGACCCACGGCCGCGCATCCCATGCCGCGACCTGCTGTTGCAGGTAGCCGCGATAAAAGAGCTCCTCCGCCCCGGTCTGGATCAACAGTGCGGCCAGCGCCGGGGCCAGCATGACGAGCCATGCGAGCGGCGGGCGGATATGGGCCAGCGCGTCCGTGCTCCACCATGGTGGCGCGATCTCGACCACGAAGAGCAGCAGGACAAGCGGAAGGAGCGTTGCGCGGAACTGGGAAAAGGCGCGGGCGGGCGGGCCAACGAGGCTCGGCAGGGCGCGGCCATGCACGATCCGCAGCACCACCTGCAGGATCACCGCGAGCAGCAGGAACGAGGCGAGGCTGGTCAGCATCCCCGCCGGCGTGGTGCCGTCGAACACGGTTTGCGCGAAACCGGGAGCAAGCCGTTCGAGCACGGCACCAAAGGCGCGCTGGGCCAGTTCGTAAAGGCTTTCGACGATGATGAATCCGAGGATCACCGGGCGCAGGCCGGGCGTTTCGAGCGCCGGCGCGACGAAGCCCCGATGCGCGGCATAGGCCGAGGGGCGCATCGCGGGGCGGTTCATCGTGCCAGCGCGAGTCGCGCAGTCAGCCACGAACAGAGCAGCGCCAGCAGGTCATAGGGCAGCCAGGCTGCAAGCGCGGCGGTTTCATCGAGCGCGAAAGGGTAGTGACCAAGCGCCAGACCGTTGAGTGTACCCTGCGGAGCGGCGATCAGGATCGCGTTGAAATTGATGACGAAATGCAGCGCCAGCGCAGGACCGAGCGTGCCCGAGCGCGCAGTGAGATCGGCCGCGGCGAGCCCGAAAAGCGCCCCGACAAGGACGAACCAGGGGGCGTTGTCCCCCTGGGTCGCCGGATCGTAGTGCAGCATCCCGAAGAGCACCGACGGCACGACGAGCCAGACCGCAGGATGCGGCAGGCGCGCGGCAAGCTGGCTTTGCAGGTAGCCGCGAAAGGCCAGTTCCTCGGCGCTGATCTGGAGAAAGAGCAGGGGAAGGGTCATCGGCAGAAGGGCGAGCCAGCGCAGCATGGACAGGTTAGGCGTGGCGCTCATCGCATCGGGTTCGGGCAGGAGCCAAAGCAGGAATCCCAGCGCCGAAAGCGCGACCGCGGTGCGGAAGAAATCGCTGGCCGCACGGCGCACGGGACCGATCAGCGTGAAGAGGCCACGCCGGTGCAGGGTGTGCAGCACCAGTGCAAGGGCGATGACGATCACCCCGAACGAACCCAGGAGCGCGATCATGCCGCGCGGGGTCGATCCCTGGCTGATTTCGCGGGCGAACGCGGGCCAGTCCCCCGGCCCGACCAGTTTGCCCAGCAAGTTGAAATAGGTGAACCCGAGCGCGTAGTAACACGCCACCAGGATGGCGACGCCCAGCGCCAGCCGCCAGAGCTCGGCCGCGGGGCGGGCCGGGTCGGTCAGGTTCTTGTGTGGGGCGTAGGCATCGCGCATGACAACAAGCAATACCGCGAAGCGGATGACGCCGCCAGAAATTTCAGACCGGGTGGTCGGTCCGGGACGCGGCCAGGCGCAGCACGTCGGCATAGGAGCGGCCGATCTGCATCCGTTCCCCTGCCCCGCGCGCGATCAGCATGTCATGCAGCCGCGGCAGGTTGCGGGAGGGCATGTGCATCACGAGGTGATGTTCGAGGTGGTAGTTCACCCAGTAGGGCGCAACGAAGGCGCGCATCAGCGGCCCGGCCAGCGTGGTTCGGGTGTTGCGCATCGGATCGGTCGTGCGTTCGACGGCACCATGTTCGGCGATGTTCCTGATCCGCACGACGAGCTGATACCATGTCAGCAACGGCAACAGCCAGAAGACCGGGTACCACCACCATGCGCCGATCACGGTGAACAGGACAAGCAGCGCGGCATTGGCCAGGAGGGATCTGCCGACCGACGGCCCCGCGAATGCCTGCGAGAGCCCGTCGGCATCGGGTTCGATGTCGGGGTCGAAGGCGGTCTTGAAGGCGAATGCGATCTGTTGTGCGCGCAGCTTGATCCCGGTGCGGCCGGTCAGGTCGCGGATGATCTTGCGCCGAAGCGAGGATTTCGTGGTCGGGAACGGGGCCGAGAGCACGAGGTCGGGATCCTGGTCGGTCTGGGTGTGGCGGTGGTGCTTGAGATGGTAGCGGCGATAGGCGGCGAGGTCGGCCAGGATCGGGCGTCCACAGAGCCAGTCGCCCACAAGCTCGTTGAGCCTGCGGCTCTTGAACAGCGCGTTATGGGCGGCCTCGTGCATCAGGATGGCAAGGCCGAGCTGGCGTGAGCCGATGATCATCACCGCGAGAACCAGGGTGAGCGGGTTGGGCCACAGCAGGAAAAGCGCCATTGCCGCCGCGATCACGCCCCAGCAGTGGAGCACGAGCCACGCGCCCCAGAGGTCGGAGCGTTCCGCCAGCGGACGGATGTCGTCGGATGTGAAAAGCCTGTGACCCGGTGTCATGCGATCGTCCTCCCTGTGGAGCAGGGTCGGGCAAGTCGGCGGAGGTTGTCAATCGTGACGCGGGGGCGGCTACATCATCGAGGGCAGGTAGAGCACCAGCCCCGGCACCGCCAGCAGGAGCACGAGGCGCACGATGTCCATCGCCCAGAACGGTGTCACGCCACGAAAGATCGTGCCAGTGGAGACATCGCCCACGACGCCCTTGAGCACGAAGACATTGAGTCCCACGGGCGGTGTGATCAGGCTGATCTCGGTGACGACGACCACGACGATGCCGAACCAGACCGGATCGAAGCCGAGACCGGTCACGAGCGGAAAGAAGATCGGCACGGTCAGGAGCAGCATCGAGAGGCTTTCGAACACGGTGCCCAGCAAGATGTAGATCAGCAGGATCACCGCCATCACCATCCATGGCGAGAGGCCCAGTTCGGAGACCATGGTGCGCAGCGACTCGGGCAGGCCGGCGATGTTGACGAAGTTGGAAAAGATCCACGCCCCGATCAGCACCGCGAAAAGCGAGGCGGTGGTCATGGTGGTTTCGCTCAGCACTTCGCGGATGTCGGAGAACGACAGGCTGCGCCGCGCCAGCGCGAGCAGGAAGGCACCCATGGCGCCCATGCCCGCGGCCTCGGTCGGTGAGAACGTCAGATGGATGGGCCAGAAATCGAGGATGCCGTAGAGGCCACCGATAACGAGGCCGAAGAGCAGCAGCACCGCCCACACGCCGCGCAAGGCGCGCATGCGCCCGGTCCAGTCGGTGCGCTGCCCTGCCGGGCCTGCCGCAGGGTTGCGGGCGACGGTGATGCGCACCGCAATGAGGTAAAAGAAGATACCCAGTATCCCCGGGATGATACCCGCGATGAAAAGCTGCCCGATCGAGGTTTCGGTGAGAATGCCATAGATCACCAGGATCACCGAGGGCGGGATCAGGATGCCCAGCGTGCCGCCCGCGGCGATCGAGGCGGTCGAGAGGCTGTCGGCATAGCCGAATTTCCGCATTTCGGGCATGGCGACCTTGGACATGGTGGCCGCGGTGGCCAGCGACGAGCCCGAGATCGCGGCGAAACCGCCACAGGCGACGATGGTGGCCATCGCCAGCCCGCCGCGCATATGGCCCAGAAAGGCATTGGAGACGGCGTAGAGCTCGCGGCTGATTCCGCCCTTGTTGACGAAAAGCCCCATCAGGATGAAGAGCGGCACCACCGAAAGCCCGTAGTCCTGGCTGGTGTCGATGATCAGCCGCGACACCATCGAGATCGCCCCGCGCCAGCTTGTCTCCATCCAGTAGCCGACGAGGCCGACAAACCCCATTGCAAAGGCAATCGGCATGCGCAGCAGGACAAGCGCGAGAACCACGCCAAATCCGATCAGGGCTTCAGTCATTGCGGATCAGTCCCAGTTTGTTCGGTGCGAAAAGAAGGATCAGACCGCGCAGCACCATCACGAGGCCGGTGGCGAAGGTCATGATCGCGATGAACCAGCCCAGATAGAATGTCGGGATGTTCAGATACTCGGTCTGGTCGCCATAGGAGCGCGACCGTTCGGCAAGGACAATGACGCGGGTGGCCGGATAATAGAGCATCGCCCCACAGAGAACCGTGACCACCCCGTCAAGCAGGCGCTTCATGTGCAGCCGGACGAAGATCGGGTCGAGCAGGTCGACCGCGATATGCTGACCGCCGGCCGAAAGGAGCGGCAGGGCGGAAAAGACGATCACCGCAATGGCGATGCGGGTCAGTTCGGTCGCGGCCTCGATCGGCGCGTTGAAGGTCGAGCGCATGACCACGTCGGCAAAGGTCATCACCATCAGCCCGAAAAGGGCGATTGCGGCGACCGTCATCGGCACGGCGACGGAAAGCTGGACCAGTCGTTTCAGAATGGGCATGGGGGACCACCGGATCGGGAACGGGGCCGCGCTTTGCGCGGCCCCGTCCAGTTTGGGTTGGCTCAGTTTGCTTCCTTGGCCATCTCGGCCTTGACCATCTCGTATGCGGCCTGTGCGTCGATGCCGGTATCGGCGATTTCGCCGAGGATCTTTTCGCGCACCTTGGCGGCCATTTCGGCAAAGGTGGCCTGATCTTCCTCGGAGGCGAGAACGATCACGTTGTCCTCGGCCTCTTCGGTGGCGGCACGGGCACGCACGTCGGACGCATCCCATGCAGCGCCCATCATGCGGCTGAAGCGTTCGCCAAAGACCTTTTCGTCAAGCGCCTTTTGCACGTCTTCGGGCAGGCTGTCGAACTTCTCCTGGCTCATCAGAACGGCAAAGGAGCCACGGTAGAAACCGCCGGGCATTTCATAGACGTTCTTGGCCACTTCGTTGAGCTTGAAGCTGATCCGTTCGCCCATGTTCATCGCAACGCCATCGGCGGAGCCGCTGTCGAGGGTTTCATAGACCTTGGGTGCGGGCACCTGAATACCGACAAGGCCGAGCTCGGCGCCGACATCGGCCGAAACGCCGCCACCGAGGCGGGTCTTGAGGCCATCGAGATCGGCCAGCGTGTTCACAGGCTGGTTCGAGTGGATCTGCCCCGGTCCATGGGTCGAAAGGCCGATGAGCTTCACGCCGCGATGCTCGTCGAGTTCCGCGAGGTGCTCTTCGTGGACGCGCCAGTAGGCCACGGACGCGGCCTCGGCGCTGCCCTCGTAACCGGGCAGCTCGATGAGCTTGGTCGCAGTGAAACGGCCCGGCTGGTAGCCGTGGAAGATGATGGTCATGTCGGCGGCGCCGTCCATGACAAGGTCCATCTGCGCGGGCGGGGGCGCGAGGCCCATCTTGACCTCGCCGGTGACCTGCCCGTCGGTGGCCTCTTCCATCATGTCGACAAGCCCTTCGAGCATGTCGACATTGATCGGGTGCGCGGGTGGCAGCCAGCTCGAGATCACCATATTCTCCTGGGCCTGGCTGGCGTTTGCGGCGCAGATCGCGAATGCGGCGCTGGCCATGATGCGTGTCAGTTTCATGTTGGTCGTCCTCCCGGTTTCACAGCCGTCGGCAGGGTCTCCTCCCCACGCGCGGCCATTACATGCAATTTCATATATTCACAGAATCAGTTGGCTGTGAACCTGAAATTTAAAATAATCGACCATGCGGTCGGTTATTCTGTCAAGTGATGTTTGAACACGATGACGCCGGGACAACGCGGCGCCCGCCCCTGGGTTGTGCCTCAGGCCCCGGACTCGCCGCGCGTTTGCTCGTCCGGATCGAGCCGGGCCAGAAGCGCCGCCAGCGCAGGTTTGAGCCGCGCACCGTCACCGCCCTCGAGCTGGGCAAGAAGAGCGGCTTCGTGGGCGCGGGCGTCAGCGACGAGGGTCTCGGCGATCCCGCGCCCCTTTTCGGTGAGATGAACCCGCACCCGGCGGCGGTCGCGCGTGTCGCCCTTGCGAAGCACGAGACCGCGCTCCTCCATCTGGATGATGATTCGGGTCAGGCGCGATTGCTCGATGAGCGAGATCCGGGCCAGGCGGGTGATCATCGCGCCGTCGCGGTCGTGCAGCCAGGCCAGCACCCGCCACTCCGGCACGCGCAGGCCGTGGCTGCGCACATGGGCATGGAACTGTGCGCTGGCGGCCTCGGACGCGGCGGCAAGCAGGTAAAGCAGGTAGTCCGAGACGAATCCCTTGTCCCCGGTCTCATCTTCGCGGGACGCTGTTTGTGGCGGTTGCATCCGGTGGTTCCTTTCCTTGCCCGTCCCTTCTTGAGCCGGGAGTGACGTGAAAAGTCAACGAAAACACCCGGTTTTCGGCCGGGAAGAAAACACTTGACCCAAATTATATGAATTTTCATACTTATTGCCAAGGGAGACGCGAGAATGACGAAACTTGACCTGATCGTTGCAGATCTTCGCCCGTTGACCGCGCGTATTTCGGAATTCACGCTGCAAGCGGCGGATGGCGGGGCCTTGCCGGACTGGGAGGCGGGCGCGCATATCCGGGTGGATGTCGACGGCGGCGACCGGGCCTATTCGCTGATCCGGTTTGCACCCCGAGAGGACGGCGCCTACCGCATCGCTGTGCAGCGCGAGGATGACGGCGCCGGCGGGTCGCGATTCATGCATGGGCTGAAGGAAGGCGACAGGATCAAGGCTGCGCCGCCGAAATGCGATTTCCCGGTGGCGCCGGGCGAGGCGGCGGTTCTGCTCGCCGGGGGAATCGGAATCACGCCGATGATCTCGATGGCCGCGGAATTGAAGGCGGCGGGCGTGCCGTTCGATTTGCATTATGCCGGGCGCAGCCGGGGAGAGATGGGATTCGTCGATGACCTGGCGAATCGTTTCGGCGATGCGCTGCGCGTGCATTGCGACGATGACGAAAGCGCGCTCGACCTTGACGCGGTGATCGGTGCCCTGGGCGAGCGGCATCTTTACATCTGCGGGCCGCGGGGCATGATCGACGCGGCCCGAGGCAAGGCCGAGGCGGCGGGCGTGCCGGGCGCGCGGGTGCATGTGGAGCTTTTCGACAATGCCAGCGCGGCGGCCGGGGGCGACCGGGCGTTCGAGGTGGAAATCGCCTCGTCGGGCGAGGTCTTCACGATCCCGCCGGGACGGAGCATCATCGAGGTGCTGGAGGAAAGCGGGATGGACCTGATCCATGATTGCCAGCGCGGCGATTGCGGCATCTGCCAGACCGAGGTGATCTCGGGCGAGCCCGATCATCGCGACGTGGTTCTGTCGGAGGCCGAAAGGGCCGAGGGCAAGGTCATGCAAATCTGTGTCAGCCGGGCGAAATCGGCACGGCTGGTGCTGGACCTGTAAAGGGAGGAAACCATGGGACGTTACACCGACAATCCACAAGCGGTGGCCGGGCTGGTGCGCGGGCGCGAGGTGCATCGGGATGTCTATATCGACCCCGAGATCTATCGGCTGGAGATGAAGCACCTCTTTGCAAATGCATGGGTGTTCGTGGGTCATGACAGCCAGACCCCCAACAAGGGCGATTATTTCACCACGCAGATCGGCGATCAGCCGGTCATAATGGTCCGGCACACCGACAACGAGATCAAGGTTCTTTACAACCGTTGCCCGCACAAGGGCACCAAGATCGCCATTGATCGCACCGGCAACACCGGCAAGTTCTTTCGCTGTCCCTATCACGCCTGGTCGTTCAAGACCGATGGCTGCCTTTTGGCGATCCCGTTGAAGAAGGGATACGAGGGCACCGGGCTTGAGGAGGCCGAGGGCAGCCGCGGCATGAAACCGGTGGGCGCGGTGCATAATCACCGCGGTTTCGTCTTTGCGCGGCTGGCCGAAGAGGGCATTTCCTTCGAGGAATATTTCGGCGACAGCCTGTCGTCGCTCGACAACATGGTGGACCGCTCGCCCGCCGGGCGGCTCGAGGTGGCGGGGCCGCCGCTGCGCTACATGCATCAGTGCAACTGGAAGATGCTGGTCGAGAACCAGACCGACACCTGTCACCCGATGGTGGCGCATGAATCGAGCGCCGGGACGGCGGTGCAGATATGGAAGGAGATGGGCTATTCCGAGGATGACCCCAAGCCGCCGGCGATGGAGATCATCGCGCCCTTCATGAGCCCCTACGAATTCTTCGAGAACATGGGCATCCGCACATGGCCCAACGGGCATGGCCATACGGGGGTGCATCATTCGATCCATTCGAAATATTCCGAGATCCCCGGCTATCTCGACGCGCTGAGCGAGACATACGGGGCAGAGAAGGCGCAGGCGATCCTGGGCGAGAACCGGCACAACACGGTTTATTTCCCCAACATCATGATCAAGGGGCCGATCCAGCAATTGCGCGTCTTCATCCCATTGGCCGCCGACAAGACGCTGGTCGAGAGCTATATCTATCGGCTGGTCGATGCGCCGGATGAATTGCTGGCGCGGACGGCGATGTATAACCGGATGATCAACGCGCCCACCTCGATCGTGGGGCATGACGACCTCGAGATGTATGAGCGCGCGCAGGAGGGGCTGCATGCCGATGGCCTCGAATGGGTCAACGTGCAGCGGCTTTACGAGGAGGACGAGGATTTCGACGAGGAGCGCGTCGAGAACGGCACCACAGAGCGGCAGATGCGCAACCAGTTCAACGCATGGGTCAAGTTCATGACCGCGTCCATGCAGGGCAAGGAGGCGGCGGAATGAGCATCACGCGCGAGGACCTGATCGATTTCGTCTATGACGAGGCCCGGATGCTGGACGAGGGCCGCTTCGAGGAGTGGCTGGAGCTGTGGCTGGAGGATGGGCATTACTGGATGCCGCTCGACTGGAAACAGGAGGATCCGCTGCATGTGACCTCGCTCCTCTACGAGGACATGTTCATGTTGCGGCTCAGGGTGCAGCGCCTGACCGGCGCGCGGACCTTCAGCCAGAAGCCCAAGAGCCGGTGTCATCACGTGCTCAACCGCCCCTTTGTCGACGAGATGGATCACGAGGCGGGCCGGTTCGTGACCAACACCAACATGCATTACGTGGAAACCCGGCTGGATGAACAGTTCCTGCTGGCGCTCACGGCAGTGCATGAATTGAAGCTGGTCGACGGGCGCTTGCGGATCGCCAACAAGCGGGTCGATCTGCTCAATTGCGATGCGGCTTTCGGCAATATCCAGCTTTTGCCATGATCGCGAGCGATTGCCCAAGCGTTCATGACGCCTTTGCCGCCAGCGCCGCGCGCTGGCCGGTGCGCGACATGTTGAACGTGTTGCCCGAGACGGCGGAGATTTACGGGATCGAGGCGGGTGCGCTGAGCTATGGCGCGGCGCTGGACGAGGTGGCGGCGCTGGCCGGGCGGCTGGCCGAGGCGGGCTATGGCAAGGGGCACCGGGTGATGGTGCTCTTGGAAAACCGGCCCGCGTTCTTTCTTTGGTTCCTTGCGCTCAACCGGATCGGCGCGTCGATCGTGCCGGTGAACCCGGACCTGCGCGCGGCGGAACTTGCCTACATGGCGGGCCATGCCGAGCCGGTTCTGGCGGTGGCCCTGCCCGACCGGGTGGCGGAATTGCGACAGGCGGCAGACGCGGCCGGGGTGGTGATGCCGGTCATCGCGCCGGGCGACGCCCTGCCCGCCCCACGCGCCGGCGGGGCACTGGCCGGGGGCGCGGGCGTGCGGGCCGAGGCGGCGATGCTTTACACCTCGGGGACGACGGGCCAGCCCAAGGGCTGCGTTCTGCCGAACGAGTATTTCCTGATGGCGGGGCGCTGGTATGCCGAGGCCGGGGGGCTTTGTGCGCTTAGCGAGGACGGCGAGCGGATGATCACGCCCTTGCCGATCTTTCACATGAACGCGATGGCCTATTCGCTGATGGCGATGATCGCGGTGGGCGGGTGTCTCACGGCGCTCGACCGGTTTCACCCGCGCACATGGTGGCAATCGGTGCGCGAGAGCGGGGCGACCTGCCTGCATTACCTCGGCGTCATGCCCTCGATGCTGATGGGCCTGCCCGAGAGCGACGCCGACCGCGCGCACGGGGTGCGGTTCGGGTTCGGGGCCGGGGTCGATCCCAAGCTGCATGGCGCGTTCGAGGAACGGTTCGGCTTTCCGCTGGTCGAGGCGTGGGCGATGACCGAGACCGGCGCGGGGGCGGTCATCTGCGCCAACACGCTGCCCCGGCGGGTGGGCGAAAGCTGTCTCGGTCAGCCGGGGCCGGAACTGGAGATCCGCATTGTTGACGATGAAGGCCGCGACTCGGGCGGGAGCCCTGGCGAGTTGCTGGTGCGTCACGCGGGGGATGACCCGAAGCGGGGCTTCTTCGCCGAGTACTACAAGAACCCGGAAGCCACGGCGGAAGCCTGGGCCGGGGGCTGGTTTCATACCGGCGACATCGTGCGGCAGGAGGCGGATGGCGCGATGTTCTTTGTCGATCGCAAGAAGAACGTGATCCGCCGCTCGGGCGAGAATATCGCGGCGGTCGAGGTGGAATCGGTGCTGATGCGGCATCCGCGCGTGCGGGGCGCGGCGGTGGCGGCGGTGCCGGACGCGGTGCGCGGTGACGAGGTGTTCGCCTGCCTGGTGGTCGACAATCCGGTGCCGGAGCTGGCCGAAGAGATCGTCGGCTGGTGCCTGACGCAGCTCGCCTATTACAAGGCGCCGGGTTACGTGGCGTTCGTGGACGCGCTGCCGCTGACCGCGACACAGAAGATCCAGCGCGGCGAGTTGAAGGTTATGGCGGCGGAGCTGGTCGGGGCGCCGGGCACGGCGGACCTGCGCAACATGAAGAAGCGGAACGCGGCATGAGCAAGGGTTATGACGGCGTTGTGCTGACCTCGCCAGTGACGGTGCCCTATGTGCGTTTCGCCCATGAGACGGCGCATTGGTGGATCGCACGGGGCCTCAGGGGCGCGCTCGATGCGGCGGGGATGCGGCCGGGCGATATCGACGGGCTGTCCGTCTCGTCCTTCACGCTCTTTCCCGATACGCCCGTGGGCATGACGCAGCACCTGGGGCTTTGTCTGCGCTATCTCGACACGATCCCGATGGGGGGGGCGTCGGGCGTGGTGGCGGCGCGGCGCGCGGCGCGGGCGGTGCAGGCGGGGGACGCGGACGTGGTGGCCTGTGTCGCGGGCGACATGAACCGGATCGATTCGTTCCGCCAGCTTTTGTCGGCCTTCTCGCGCTTCTCGCTCGATGCGGCCTATCCCTATGGTTACGGCGGGCCAAACGCCAATTTCGCGCTTATCATGAATGCCTACATGGCCGAGTATGGCGCCACGCGCGAGGATTTTGGGCGCATCGCGGTGGCCCAGCGCGACAATGCCCTGCGCAATCCCCATGCGTTGATGAAAAAGCCGCTGACGCTTGACGATTACATGGGCGCGCGGATGATTTCCGACCCGGTGTGCCTCTTTGATTGCGTGATGCCCTGTGCCGGGGCCGAGGCGTTTCTCGTGATGCGCGAGGATGAGGCGCTGCGGCGCGGCCTGCCCTTTGCACGCATGGCCGGGACGATCGAGCGGCACAATGCCTTTGCCGAGGACCCGATGCAGCTGCGCGGGGGTTGGGCAGCGGATATCGACACGCTTTATGACAGTGCCGGGTGCGGGCCGGAGGATATCGACCTCTTGCAGAGTTACGACGATTACCCGGTGATCTCGATGATGCAGATCGAGGATCTGGGCTTTTGCGAGAAGGGCGGCGCGGTGGAGTTCGTGCGCGGCCATGACCTGACCGTAACGGGGGATTTTCCGCACAACACCAGCGGTGGACAATTGTCGGTGGGACAGGCCGGGGCGGCGGGCGGCTACCTCGGCATTGTCGAGGCAATCCGGCAGGTGACGCATCAGGCCGGACCAACGCAGGTCGAGGGCGCGCGCCGCGCGATGGTCTCGGGCTTTGGCATGGTCAACTATGATCGCGGCGTCTGTTCCGCGGTGGCCATACTGGAGGGCGCGTGATGGTGTTGGAACGCCCGAAACGCAAAGACCCGCGCAAGCGCAGTGTGGTGCCGACGCTGCCGCCCCAGATGCGTTCGCGCGCGGCGCTGGGGCTGGCGGTGGCGGCGGGCGCGGGGCGGTTTGCCTTGCAGCATTGCGCCGAGTGCAGCGCGGTTCAGTATCCCCCACGAGATGCATGTCATTCGTGCCTGTCGGTCGATCTGCACTGGCGCGATTGCGCGCCGGAGGGCCGGGTGATGGCCGAAACGGCGGTGCGCGCCTCGCCCGACCCCTATTTCCGCGAGCGGCTGCCGTGGCGCATGGGAACGGTGAAGCTCGATGCCGGGCCGGTGGTCTTGGCGCACCTGGTGGGCGTGTCGCGGGGCGATGCCGTGCGCATGGACCTCAGGCTCGACCGGGCGGGACAGGGGGTGATGGTCGCCCTGCCCGAGGAAAGGAACAGCGAGATGGAAGACGACCCGGTGTTGCGTGCGATGGGCACGCATCCGAAATATCGCCGCGTGCTGGTGAGCGATGCCACGCATCCGGCGGCGGTGCCCCTGATCAAGGGGCTGCTGGCGGCCGAGGCGTCGCATGTCTTTGCCGGTGTGCCCGAGATGTGGCGGCGCCCGCACGGTGTATCGGCGCTTGAAGGCATGGAGGGGGTGAGCCTGATGCCGCTCGACGTGACCGACCCCTTGAGCCTGAAGGAAGCGGCGAGCGAGATCGGCGGCAAGGTCGATATCCTGATCAACACCGCGCGGCATGTGCGCCCGGGCGGCGTCCTGGGACAGGACGTGACCCATGCGCGCGACGAGATGGAGGTGAACGCGCTGGGCCTGATGCGACTGGCGCAGGCATTCGGGCCGGGGATGGCGGCGCGCACGGCGGACGGGGTGAATTCGTCGGCGGCGTTCGTGACGGTGCTTTCGGCGCACGCGCTGTCGCCTGACCCGACCTATGGGGCGTTCAACGCGAGCCAGGCCGCAGCACGGTCGGTGGCACAGACCCTGCGGGCCGAGTTCGCGCCAAGCGGCTTGCGCGTGATGTGCGTCTATGCCGGGCCGCTCGATGATGACTGGCACCAGCCCTTGCCGCCACCCAAGGTGGCGCCGGCGGCCTTGGCGCGATCTATTGTCGATGGGCTCCAGCGTGGGTTCGAGGATGTCTATTGCGGGGATGTGGCCAAGGATATCGCGGAGCGCTGGCGCCGCGATCCGGGCATTCTCGAGCGGGAAATAACGGGGGGACAGGGATGAGCGTTCTGGACAGCCTGACGGCGGCGATGGCGGGGGGCGCGGTCGAGGTTGTGGACCTGACCCACCGGCTCGACCCCGATTTTCCGGTGATCGTGCTGCCGCCCGAGTTCGGTCAATGCGCACGGTTCCGCATGGAGGAAGTGAGCGCCTATGACCATCGCGGACCGGCGTGGAAATGGCATAATCTTACGCTGAACGAGCACACGGGCACGCATTTCGACGCGCCGATCCACTGGGTTTCGGGGCGCGACTGGCCGAATGGCGCGGTGGACGAGATCCCCGCCGGGGATCTCATCGGCCCGGTCTGCCTGATCGACTGTTCCGAGGGCGCGGCAAAGGACGATGATTTCGAGCTGACGCCGCAGATCATCGAAGGCTGGGAGGCCGAGCACGGGCGCATCCCGGCGGGGTCATGGGTGCTGATGCGCACCGACTGGTCGAAGCGGTCGGGCGCGGAGTATCTCAACATGGCCGATGACGGGCCGCATTCGCCCGGGCCGGTGCCGGATGCCGTGCGCGTGTTGGTGCAGCGCGACATTCGCGGGTTCGGCACGGAATGCGTGGGCACGGATGCCGGGCAAGGCGCGCATTACGACCCGCCCTTCCCTGCGCATTACCTGCTGCACGGGGCCGGCAAATACGGGCTGCAATGCCTGTGCAACCTTGACCTTTTGCCGCCCACGGGCGCGGTGCTGATCGCGCCGCCATTGAAGATCAGGGGCGGGACGGGCAGCCCGCTCAGGGTATTGGCACTGGTTCCGGGGAGTGCAGCATGAGTTACGTGGCGGTCATCACGGGGGCGTCGAAGGGAATCGGTTTCGATCTGGCACAGCGTCTTCTGGACAAGGGCTATGCGGTCATCAACCTTTCGCGCAATGCGCCGGAGTTTGCCCATGAGCGGTTCGAGACCATGGCGGTGGACCTTCTCGATGCGGATGCGGTGCGGGAGGTGGCGGCGCGACTGGCGGATCGCGGGGTCACGCACCTTGTGCATAATGCCGGGCTGATCTGGCCCAACCTTCTGGAGGAGGCCGAGCCCGAGGACATCACCGGGCTGGCGCAGCTTCACCTGGGCTCGGCGCTGACACTCCTGAAGGCGGTGCTGCCGGGGATGAAGGAACGCGGTTTCGGACGGGTGATGTTCAACGGGTCGCGCGCGGCGCTTGGCGTGCCGACACGAACCGCCTATGCGGCGACCAAGGCGGGCATGGTGGGCATGGCGCGCACCTGGGCGCTTGAACTGGCGCCGCACGGGATCACCGTGAACGTGGTGGCGCCGGGGCCGATCCGCACCGACAATTTCTGGGGGATCATCCCCAAGGGCTCGGAGCGCGAGGAAGAACTGGCGGGGCGTATCCCGGTGCAGCGGCTGGGCACGGTCGGCGACGTGTCGAACGCGTTCCTGTTCTTCTGCGCGCCGGAAAGCGGGTTCGTCACCGGCCAGGTGCTCTACGTCTGTGGCGGGGCGAGCGTGGGGTCGGTCAGCCTTTGAGGTGACGGCAGGGCGTTGTCCGGTCGGGTCATCCGGCCTTGTGCCGGGCCTGTGGCTTGGCTATTCCGAAATCAACATGTTTCCGGGAGGCCCATCATGACCAAGTTCGACAAATCGAAACTGCCCAGCCGTCACGTGACCGAAGGCCCGCAGCGCGCGCCGCATCGGTCCTATTACTACGCGATGGGCATGAGCGAGGAAGAGATTCACCAGCCGCTGGTCGGTGTCGCCACCTGCTGGAACGAGGCCGCGCCCTGCAACATCGCGCTGAGCCGACAGGCCCAGGCCGTCAAGGGCGGCGTGAAAGAGGCACATGGCAGCCCGCGCGAATTCACCACCATTACAGTCACCGACGGCATCGCGATGGGGCATGAGGGGATGCGCTCGTCGCTGGCGAGCCGCGAGGCGATTGCCGACACGGTGGAACTGACCATGCGCGGGCATTGCTATGACGCGCTGGTCGGGCTGGCGGGTTGCGACAAGAGCCTGCCCGGCATGATGATGGCGATGGTGCGGCTCAACGTGCCGTCGGTCTTTATCTATGGTGGGTCGATCCTGCCGGGCCGTGCGCCACAGGTCGACGAGATTCCCGAGGATTTCCGCAACCGCGACCTCACCGTGCAGGACATGTTCGAGGCCGTGGGGCGGCAACAGAACGGCACCCTCTCCGAGGCGGCGCTGGACATGCTCGAACGCGTGGCCTGCCCGTCGTCGGGGGCCTGCGGCGGACAGTTCACCGCCAACACCATGGCCTGTGTTTCCGAAGCGATCGGCCTCGCGCTGATGAACTCGTCCGGGATGCCCGCCCCTTACGAAAGCCGCGACCAGTATGGCGAGGCGTCGGGGCGTGCGGTGATGAACCTGCTGGAGAAGAACATCCGCGCGCGCGACGTGGTCACGCTCAAGAGCTTGCAGAACGCTGCCCGCGTGGTGGCCTGCACCGGGGGAAGCACCAATGCCGGGTTGCACCTGCCCGCCATCGCCCACGAGGCGGGGATCGACTTCTTCCTCGAAGATGTCTGCGAGATCTTCCGCGACACGCCCTATTTCGTCGATCTCAAGCCCGGCGGGCAATTCGTGGCCAAGGACCTCTACGATGCCGGCGGCATCCCGGTGGTGATGAAGGAATTGCGCAAGGCAGGGCTGATCCACGAGGATTGCATGACCGCAAGCGGCATGAGCATCGGCGAGGAGCTGGAGAAGATCGACCGCGAGGCCGATGGCCGCGTCATATACCCGATCGAGAACCCGCTCACCAGGACCGGTGGCGTCGTCGGCCTCAAGGGCAACCTTGCGCCGGAGGGGGCCATCGTCAAGGTTGCGGGAATCGCGCCCGAGAACCAGGTCTTTACCGGACCCGCCCGCGTTTTCGAATGCGAGGAAGATGCCTTCGAGGCCGTGAAGGCACGCGGCTACGAGGAGGGCGAGGTGATCGTCATCCGCAACGAGGGCCCGGCAGGCGGCCCCGGCATGCGCGAGATGCTGGCCACAACCGCCGCGCTTTCGGGTCAGGGCATGGGCAAGAAGGTCGCGCTCATCACCGACGGGCGGTTCTCGGGGGCGACGCGGGGCTTCTGCGTGGGTCATGTCGGGCCGGAGGCGGCACATGGCGGGCCGATCGCGATGCTCAGGAATGGTGACATGATCACCATCGACGCGATCAAGGGCGAACTTTCGGTCGACATTTCGGACGAGGAACTCGAGGCGCGCAAGGCCGAGTGGAAAGGCCCGCGCGAGACGATCTATGCCAGCGGCGCGATCTGGAAATTCGCCCAGCAGGTTGGCGCCACCTACAAGGGTGCGGTAACCCATCCTGGTGGCAAGGCCGAGAAGCATGTCTACATGGACCTCTAGAGCCGGTTTTTCCGGGCGCATCGGGCGCCCGGGCCTGGCACTTGGGCTGGTTCTGTTTCTGGGCGGCTGTCTCGGCGAAGGCAGCGGTCAGGGGGGTGGGTTTTTCGAGGCGTTGTCAACCCGGGCGCCCGAAGCAGGACCACTCGGCCGGGCAAAGCTGGCCGGAGGGCAGGTCATCGTGGCCGGGCCGACCGGCTATTGCGTGGACCCGAGCTCTCTGGATGCGCGCCCGTCTGGCGGGTTCGCCCTGATCGGGGCATGTTCGGCACTGGGCGGCACCGAGCAATGGCAAGAGCCCGTGGTGATGACGGTGCAGGTGCAACGCCGGCCGTCGCGACAGGCGTCACCGAATGCACAGGCGCTGGCCGAAGCGGTCGCGCCGCTCCGGGTCATTTCACAGGAGGACGGAGAGGGCATATCGCTTGTTCAACTGGCCGAAGGCGGGGATGCCGCCCTGCCCGGCAGCGATCCGCGGCATTGGCGCGGGACGATGATGATCAACGACCATACCGTGGCACTTTCGCTCTATGCGCCCGAGGACAGCGGCGCAGCCGGGCGCAACGGGCGCACATTGCTGATCGCCTTTGCCGACGCCATACTGGAAGCCAGTCCCGTTCGGGACCAATCGGAATAGATGGCCGCGGCACAGGGCGTTGCGTCAAAACGCGAGACCGTGCGGGGGATAGGCGCCGACCAGTGGCGCGAACGGCCACGCGGAATGTTTCACTATTTGTTTCAATGACCCCTTTTCGTTAAATCTGTTTCCGGTAAGACTGTTCCAGGAATTTCAGACAGGATGCGACAGGCAACCGACCCCCGGCAGAGATGGTGAAATTGGGCAACGGAATCGTCAAAAAGCTGCTGCACGAGGTGACTGTCCGGCGTTGGGCACGTGTCGCGCGCGAGGCCGGTTCGACCGATCTGTCGCTCTTGCGGACGCAGCGCGGGCGCGCACGGCGGCTCAAGTCGCATCTCGACAAGCTGATCCATGTCTCGGAAAGCCGGCTGGCGCTTCCGCTCATCGGCTCGCACGCCTTTCCAAGGCCGCATGATTCCGACTGGGCATGGCGGCCCGAACTGTGGCGTGGCCCCTTGCCCGTGCCGGGGATGTCGTCGGTCGCGACCAAGAGCATGCTGGGCAACGAGGTGACACTGTTTCACGATTGCAAACGCTCGGAACTGACCCTGCGCCAGTTGCGCAACCGGCGCGAGGCGGATCTTGCGCCGTTCGGCCTGCGCATGGACGTGTTCAATTTCGACGGCTCGTTCCTGTCGCTCGTGGTCGATCTGCCCGAGGAGGCAGCGCAGGGACTCAAACGCAAGCATCTGATCCGTGTGGATGCGATCGTCGAGATGGAAAAGCCGCTGGAGAGCTTTGCCCGGCTCAACGTGAAGCACGGGCCCAATACCGAGCAGATCGTGCGTGAATTGCCGCTTGGCGCTGAAGAAGTCATGGTCGAGTTCGACCTGGCCTATACCAAGCTGAACGAAAAACGGGTCGACAAGCTTTGGCTCGATCTTATCTTCGAAGGGCCGCAGATGAACCAGGTCACGCTGCGTGACCTGACGTTCAGCCGGCGCCCGCGGGCCGAGCTATAGGGGGTGTGATGGGTGATCTGAGCCTGACCAAGACGCGGATGAAGGAAGGGGTCTGGGAGGGTCTCTTGCGGCGCGAGGGCGAAGCGGATGCGCCGCCGGAGATTACCGTGACGCTGGACGAGGAGCCGATTTCGGGGGTCGAGGTGATCCCGGATCGGGCCGGGGCCTGGGTGTTGCGCGTGGCGGTGCCCGCCACGGCGATCGCCGACGGGGTGCAGACATTCCTGATCCGCGACAAGGCGGCCGATGAGAAGCTTGGGTCGTTCACCCTCCTCGCGGGCGAGGCGCTGGACGACGACATCCGCGCCGAAATCGACCTCCTTCGCGCCGAGCTGGACATGCTCAAGCGCGCATTTCGACGGCATTGCCTTGAGACGATGTAGCACGGGGAACGGGGCACCCGCAGGATGAAGAGGTATGACGAATGATCACCGAAATCGTGCAGTTCGACCTGCCCGTGGGCATGACGCGCGACGAGGCGGTGGCGCTTTACCAGGGAACGGTGCCGCGTTGGGAAGCCAACGAGAAGCTGGTGCGGAAATACTATCTCTTCGACGCCGAGGCGGGGATTGGCGGCGGGGTCTATCTGTGGCCGTCGATCGAGGATGCGAAGGCGGCGCACGACGCGGCATGGTGCGACATGGCCGAAAAGACCTATGGGAGCCGGCCGCGGTTCCAGTATTTCGAAACCCCGTTGATTGTCGACAACGCGCGGTAGGCGCGGCCGCCAACGCAATACCGGTCAGGCGAGGCGTTTCGGGGCACCGGGTCTGGTGGCGGGTGCTTGACGCTGCGTTGAGGGGTGACACGTGATCCACCGGATAGCAATGTGGCCTGCGCAAAGGGAGGCCAACATGACTGGATACCCACATCTTCTGAAGCCGCTCGACCTGGGGCATGTCACGTTGAAGAACCGGGTTCTCATGGGCTCGATGCATACCGGGCTGGAAGAGCGGGGCGATTGGAACCGGGTGGCAGAGTATTACGCCGCGCGGGCGCGCGGGGGCGTGAGCCTGATGGTGACGGGGGGTATCGCGCCGAACAACGAGGGCGGCGTTTTCCCCGGGGCAGCGGGGCTTTATTCGGCGGAGGATATCGCCAACCACCGTCAGGTGACGGATGCAGTGCATGAGGCGGGCGGACGGATCGCGATGCAGATTCTGCATGCCGGGCGTTATGCCTATGGCCCGGAATGCGTGAGTGCGAGCCCTGTGAAAAGCCCGATCTCGCCTTTTGCGCCCAAGGAACTGGACGAGGCGGGCATCGAGAAACAGATCGCCGATTTCGCCACCACCGCCGCGCGGGCGCGCGAGGCGGGGTATGATGGCGTCGAGGTGATGGGCTCCGAAGGGTATTTCATCAACCAGTTCCTTGTGAAACACGTGAACAAGCGCAACGACCGCTGGGGCGGCTCCTATGAGAACCGGATGCGCCTGCCGATCGAGATCATGCAACGGGTGCGCGCGGCGGTGGGAGATGATTTCATCATCATCTACCGGCTGAGCATGATCGACCTGGTGCCCGACGGTTCGACCCACGAGGAGGTGGTGCAACTGGCCCAAGAGGTCGAGAAGGCCGGGGCCTCGATCATCAACACCGGCATCGGCTGGCATGAGGCGCGGGTGCCGACGATTGCCACATCCGTGCCCCGCGCGGCCTTTGCTTGGGTGACGAAAAAGCTGATGGGGAAGGTGTCGATCCCGCTGATCACCTCGAACCGGATCAACACGCCCGAGGTGGCCGAACAGGTTCTGGCCGAAGGATGCGCCGACATGGTGAGCATGGCGCGACCCTTCCTCGCCGATCCGGATTTCGTGCAGAAGGCCGAAAACGGGCGGGCGGAGGAGATTGCACCCTGTATCGCCTGCAACCAGGCCTGTCTCGACCATACGTTCAGCGGCAAGGTCTCAACCTGTCTGGTGAACCCCAAAGCCTGTTTCGAGACCGAGATCGTGATTGAACCCGCAGGCGAAAAAAAGCGCGTCGCCGTGGTCGGCGCGGGCCCCGCGGGGCTGTCGGTGGCGATGACGGCGGCCGAGCGGGGCCATGCGGTGACGCTCTTTGACAAGGCCCCCGAGATCGGCGGGCAGCTCAACATGGCCAAGGTGATCCCCGGCAAGGAAGAGTTTCACGGGCTGGTCGCCTGGTTCGCCACGATGATGGAAAAACACGGGGTTGAATTGCGCCTTGGCACCGAGGCAACGGCGGAAATACTGGACCCGTTCGACGAGGTGATCGTGGCCACGGGTGTGATCCCGCGCGATCCGGGCATTCCGGGGCAGGAGGCGGCGAACGTGCTGTCCTATGTCGATGTGCTGCGCGGCGGGGCCGAGGTGGGCCGCCGCGTCGCGGTGATCGGGGCCGGAGGCATCGGGTTCGATGTTTCCGAGTTCCTTGTGCATGATGGCGAAAGCCCGACCGAGAACCTTGCGCTGTGGCGCGAGGAATGGGGGGTGGGCGACCCCGAGAAGGCACCCGGCGGGTTGGCCGCGGCGGGGCCGCAGCCGCATCCCGCGGCGCGCCAGATAACACTGATGCAGCGCAAGACCAAGGCTCTGGGCAAGGGTCTGGGCAAGACGACCGGCTGGATTCACCGCGCCGCGTTGCGCATGAAGGGGGTCGAGATGGTAGGCGGCGTCAACTACGAGCGGATCGATGCCGACGGCCTGCATGTCAGCAGCGGCGAGGCACGGGAAGATCCGCGCGTGATCGAATGCGATACGATCGTTCTGTGCACCGGCCAGGTGAGCGAACGGTCGCTGGCCGATACGCTCGAGGCGCGGGGCAAATCCTGCCACGTGATCGGCGGGGCAGAACTGGCAGCGGAGCTTGATGCCAAGCGGGCGATCGATCAGGGTGTGCGGCTGGGCGCGCAGCTTTGAGCGCGCCGGGTGGCGCCGGTCACTCGGGGAAAAGCCCCTCGGGCGGGTCGGCGACAAGACGCCCGGAGGCAAGATCGACGGTTGGCACCGCCTCACGGGTGAAGGGCAAAAGCACGCTATCCTTGAGGCCCGGGCCGGTGATTTCAAGCAAATCGCCCGCGCCGTGATTCTGGACCGATTTCACCCGGCCCAGCTCGGCGCCACCGGTATCAAGGACGACAAGCCCGATCAGGTCGGCATGATAGAATTCGTCATCGGGTAGCGAGGGCAGCTTGTCTCTGGGGGCATAAAGCTCGGTCCCGCGCAGCGCATCGGCCTCTTCCTTGGTGGTCACACCGGAAAGGCGGGCGGCAAATCCGCCCTTGACCGGACGGATGATCGCGACCGAAAAGGCGCGACCGCCGTCGCGGGTTGTCAGCGGCGCGTAATCGGCAATTGCCAGCGGATCGGCGGTGAAGCTCTTGAGCCGCACCTCGCCGCGGACGCCATAAGCGCCCGCGATGGCACCGACGCAGATGAGGTCTGTCATGGCCCTGCCTTCGCGGATCGGGGTGGACCGGGCCGGACGGTTCCGGCCCGGACACCGGATTATTCGGCGCTGGCCTCTTCGGTCGCTTCGACCGGGGCAGCAGTGGCTTCGGCGGTTTTGGCCGCCTTGGCCTCGGCCCGTTCCTGTGCGGCCTTGCCCGGAGTGCCCTTCTTGGGGTTGGAGCGCTCTTTCTTGGCGATCACGCCTGCCGCTTCGAGGAACCGCGACACCCGGTCGGTGGTCTGCGCGCCCTGGTCGAGCCAGTACTGCACACGCTCCATATCCATCTTGACGCGATCTTCGCTGTCCTTGGGCAGCAGCGGGTTATAGGTGCCCAGCTTCTCGATGAAACGGCCGTCGCGCGGCATGCGGGAATCGGCCGCGACAATGCGGTAAAAGGGACGTTTTTTCGAGCCGCCGCGGGCGAGCCGGATTTTCATAGCCATGTCGTTTCTCCTTTGAATGGCGGGTTTGGTGGGAAAGCCCCACCCTAGGTTTGATGTTGGCGATGGTGCTGAATCACTTCAGCGATGATGAAATTGAGGAATTTGCGGGCAAATTCCGGGTCGAGATCGGCGTCCTGCGCCAATTGTTCCAACCGTCCGATCTGTTGCGCTTCGCGCGTTGGATCGGAGGGGGGAAGATCGTGTTCGGCCTTGAGCTTGCCCACCGCCTGGGTGTGCTTGAACCGCTCGCCCAACGTATAGACAAGGATTGCATCGAGCCGGTCGATGCTGGCGCGGTGCTCCCTGAGCAGGTCGGCGGCACGGGTGACGGCGTCAGTCAATGGTCCATCCTTTCGGTTTGAAGCGCGGATCGATGAAATTGACCGCGTCCTCCCTGCCCTGCGTGGCGTGGAATGGGGGCGCCTGCGGCAAGGTTCGCCCCAAGGGCGACGTCTTGTCCGGGTCGGCCCGGACAAGGGATCAATGCGAACGCGGCATGATCGAGCGGGCGGCCCGTGACACGCGTGCGATGGGACGGGAAGGCTGCCTTGGCCTCGGGGGAAGCCCCGCACCGGGGTCCGCGGGGGACAAGACACAGGGGTTCCGGCCTGGGGATACTGGTGGTGTGCATCAGGCGTAAGCCTCCATCCCGCCGTTTTCGATATCGGCCGGCGCGAGGTGGCGCCAGATCTCGACCGGTCCATATTCGGGGTCATCGTAGGTCTTTTCGAAGGATGCACCGAGGCGGCGAGCAACAGCCTTTGACGCCTCGTTCCTCGGGTCGATCAGCGAGATAGCGGTGTCCCATCCCAGCACGTCATAGGCATGGGCGCGCGCGGCCAAAGCGGCCTCGGTAGCATAGCCTTTGCCCTGTGCGTGGGGCATGAGCGTCCATCCGATCTCGCGTTCGGCCCAGCCCTCGGGGAACCAAAGGCCGACGCGACCCTGATATTGACCCGTCGCCTTGTCGTCGAGCGCCCAGAAGCCATAGCCGCGAAAGGCCCAGTGCCCGACCAGCATGGCAAGGCTCCGCCAGACCCGGTGCGCCGGAAGCGGACCACCGACAAATCGCGACCCCTCGGTGGCAAAGAAATCGCGTTCGTGCTCGAAATCACTCTCGCGCGGGGCGCGGAGGATCAGGCGCTCGGTCTCCAGAACCGGGATGTCGGGGGCGAATGTCATGCGGCGTTACTTCTTCTTGCCAAGGCCCGAGAGGCCCGAAGGCAGGTTCATGCCGCCGCCCAGACCCGGCAGGCCGCCCCCCTGCCCCATCTGCCGGGCCGCCTTTTCCAGCACCTTCTGGTCCATGCCCTCGGCCATGCCAGCCATGTCCGCGGGCGCACCGCCTTTGCCGAACATGCCCTTCATGGCCTGCTTGAGCATGCCGCCCTTGCCCATCTTCTTCATCATGTCGCCCATCTGGCGCTGCATCTTGAGAAGCTTGTTGAGGTCGGAAACGTCGAGTCCCGCGCCCTTGGCGATGCGTTTCTTGCGGCTGGCCTGAAGGATCTGGGGGTTGGCGCGCTCTTTCTTGGTCATCGACTGGATGAGCGCGATCTGGCGGGCGAGCATCTTGTCGTCGATGCCGGCGCCTTCCATCTGCTTTGCCATCTTGCCCATGCCGGGCATCATGCCCATCACGCCTTCCATGCCGCCCATCTTCTGCATCTGCTCGAGCTGCATCTTGAGATCGTTCATGTTGAAGCGGCCCTTCTGGAACCGTTTCATCATGCGCTCGGCCTGTTCGGCCTCGATGGTTTCCTGTGCCTTCTCGACGAGCGAGACGATATCGCCCATGCCGAGGATGCGGCCTGCGATGCGCTCGGGCTCGAAGGTTTCGAGCGCATCCATCTTTTCGCCGAGACCGACAAAACGGATCGGCTTGCCCGTCACCGCCCGCATCGAAAGCGCCGCGCCGCCGCGCCCGTCGCCGTCCATCCGGGTGAGCACGACACCGGAAATGCCGATCTTGGCGTCGAACTCCTCGGCCACCTCGACGGCAACCTGACCGGTCAGACCATCGACCACCAGAAGCGTCTCGCGGGGATGAACCACGTCGCGGACGTCTTCGACCTCCTGCATCAGGGTTTCGTCGATCTGAAGCCGGCCGGCGGTGTCGAGCATATAGACGTCGTAACCGCCCATCGTCGCCTGTTGCTTGGCCCGGCGGGCGATATCGACGGGTTTCTGGCCCGGCACGATGGGCAGCGTATCGACGCCGATCTGGGTACCCAGAATGGCAAGCTGGTCCATCGCGGCGGGGCGGTAGACGTCGAGCGAAGCCATCAGCACTTTCTTGCCCTCACGCTCCTTGAGGCGCTTGGCGAGCTTGCCGGTGGTGGTGGTCTTGCCGCCACCCTGCAGACCAACCATCAGGATCGGCGCGGGCGGGTTGTCGATCTTGAGCTTGCCGGGGTCCTCGTCACCGGTGAGGGTCTCGACCAAAGCGTCGTGCACGATCTTGACGACCTGTTGACCCGGGGTGACGGATCTGGTCACCGCCTGGCCGGTGGCCTGGTCTTGCACACGCTTTATGAAACTGCGCGCAACGGGGAGCGAGACGTCAGCCTCGAGCAGGGCGACACGCACTTCGCGCAGGGCGGTCTTGACGTCGTCCTCGGAAAGCGCGCCCTGTTTCGTCAGGCGGTCAAAGACACCGGAGAGGCGTTCGGACAGGTTTTCAAACATCTCGTCGGCTCCTTCGACCGTTTCATCTTCATGCCCACCAGATAAGGATGGAGCGGCTCAATGCCAAACGACACATGCCCCCGTGGGCGCGATGCGCTGACGGGGGGCGATCCCGGGACATGGCCCATGGGACCGGAAGTCTGGCGGCTTCCGGGTATTGCGCGGGCATTACGGCGATGACGCGCGGGAGTCAAGTGTCGGCATCGGTGCCTGCCCCATGAAGCGAGGGCAAAGAGTGGGCCGGATGGGGGGTTCGTACGTATGATGACGGAAAGCTGGCAACGAAGAAGCAGGAAAAGACCATGAAGGCAATGGACAAGGGTGTGATCTACGTGGCGACGGGGCACGACTACCGCGATCTTGCCCTGCAATCGGCGCGGTCGTTGCGGCAGGTGGAACCGGGACTGCCGATTGATCTGTTCACCGATGCGCCGGATGCGGTGCCGCGTGATCTGTTCGATGCGGTGCACCCGATCGAGAACCCGCATCGCCGGTCAAAGCTCGACTGCATGAGGCAGACCCGGTTCGAACGCACGCTTTACCTCGATTGCGATACGTTGGTCACGGCCCCGTTGGGCGACCTCTTCGACTTGCTGGGGCGGTTCGAGATGGCGCTGGCCCATGATGTCCGCCGGGCGAGCGACCTGATCCGCGAAGGGCTTGATCACAGCACGCCATATGCCTTTCCGCAGATGAATTCCGGCGTCGTGCTCTACCGCCGGGATAAGCGGGTCATGGATTTCCTGCGCGACTGGGCGCGGCGCTTCGCCGAAGCCGGCGTTGTGCGCGATCAGGTCGTTCTCAAGGACATGCTCTGGCAAGGCGATCTGGCCTTCTACGTGCTGCCACCCGAGTTCAACCTGCGCCGTCTGACCGTTCTGGACGCGTGGGAGCCGGAAGACGCGATCCCGACCATCCTGCACTCGCACCGGCTCATGGATCACATGCGCGGCAGCGGGACGCGGATCACGCAGGTCGACAAGCTGATCGAGGCCGAACGCGCGGCCCTTGGCGAAGAATGGGCTGGCCGGAAGGGAGGCGACGACGCCTTGACGCGCCTTCTCAACCCGCGAGCCAATCGTTGATCGCGTCGGCAATGGCGTGATGATCGCCAATACTGGAGAATGCCAGCGATAGGGGATGACGACCGGCGCTTTGCCCCTGGTCGATCTCAAGCGCAACCCGGTAGAGCGGTCCGCTCTTGCCCGCGCTTTCCTCGACAACCCGCGCGCGAAATCTCGTCGATGGTGTGGCGTACCCGGGAATGCCGCAGGATATTGGCACGGCGGATCTCGACCCAGCCTTCGGGTCTGTAAAAGACCAGCTGAACCCGCCGCACGAACAGATAGAAGGCCGCGGCCCCCATCCCGCCCCCGACCACGAGGAAGATCAATCCCTGCCAGACCCCATCGAGGACCAGGCCGAGCCCGACACCAACAAAGATCAGGATAAAGACAATGAGAATCGCGCCGAGCAGCCAGGGCGTCTCGTCGATGATCAGGAGATCGGCTGTATCGGTCTTGATCTTCATGCTGCCAGGTTAGGCGCAGTTGGAAACCGGTTTCAATTGCAATTCCCAACAGGTGTGGCAGGATTCGCCCGGTATTGTTTGCTGTCGCACAGGAGAGAGCGTGGACAACTGGGACGAGGTTAGGACCGCCTTTCAGGTGGCGCGGCTGGGAACGGTCAGCGGCGCAGCCGAGGTTCTGGGGGTCCATCATGCCACGGTGATCCGTCATGTCGACGCCCTCGAGGGGCGGTTGGGCGTCAAACTGTTCCAGCGCCATTCGCGCGGCTACACCCCCACAGAAGCCGGTGAAGACCTGTTGCGCGTCGCACGGGCGACGGATGACCAGTTCGCCCAGCTGGCCGGGCGCATCAAGGGACGTGGCAACGAGGTCACCGGAGAGCTTGTCGTCACCGCCCTGGCCGAGTTCAGCCGCATCCTGGCGCCGATCCTGGCGACCTTCCAGAACCAGCATCCGGGTCTCGTCGTTCGCCTCAAGGCGAGCGAGCGGTTGTTTCGGCTTGAATATGGCGAGGCGCATGTCGCCATTCGGGCAGGACAGAACGCCCCCGGCGAGCCGGACAATGTCGTGCAGAAGCTGCTGGATCAACCGGTCGGGCTTTACGCCAGCAAGACATATATCGACACCCACGGGCGCCCGTCCGGCCCCGGGGAACTTGGCGATCACCTTTTTGTCGGTACCGACGACACGGGCTCGCGCGCGCCCTTTGCCCAGTGGCTGCGCGCGCATGTTTCCGAGGACCGGATCGTGTTCCGCGCCGATGATTTCCACGCGCAGGAAGAGGCGATCCTGGCCGGGGCGGGACTCGGCTTCATGGCGGTGGAGGATGCAAAGCGGGTGCCTCACCTGTCGGAAGTCATGGCGCCACGCCGGGATTGGGCGATCCCGCTCTGGATCGTGACCCATATGGACCTGCACCGGACGGCCAAGGTGCAGGCCTTCCTCAAGCATCTCAAGCAGACGATTTCGGAGAGGCACAAGCCGTGACAGCTGCGCAGGCCGGGCATCTGGCAATGCTTGCCTTTTCGGCACTGGTGGCGGGATCGTTCTCGCTCGGGGTGATGGCCGCCCCGCATATCGCGCCTGCCGCGCTCAATGCGCCGCGCTTTCTGATCGCGGCAGTTCTGGTTGGCGCTGCCGCGCTGGCCACGACCGGCATACCGAAAAGCGCGGCCCGGGCGCCATGGCGTTACCTTTTGCTCGGCGGGACTTTCGCTGCCTATTTCGTCCTCATGTTCGAGGGGCTCAAGACGGCCGCGCCGGTTTCGGCCTCGGCGGTGTTCACGCTGACCCCGGTGATGTCGGCAATCATCGGTTACGCGATGCTGCGACAGATCACGACACCGCGTATGGCGCTGGGGCTGAGCATCGGGGCGGCGGGAGCGCTCTGGGTGATCTTTCGTGCCGATTGGCAGGCGGTTCGCGCCTTCGAGGTCGGCCACGGCGAGATGATCTATTTCTGGGGCTGCGTCGCGCATGCCGCCTATACGCCCATGGTGCGGCTGCTCAATCGCGGAGAATCTCCGGTCGTGTTCACCTTCGGCATGCTGGTCGCGGGCTGTGTGCTGGTCACGATCTATGGCTGGAGCGACATCCGGGCCACCGATTGGGCGGCGCTGCCCGCGATTGTCTGGATCACGCTGATCTATGTCGCGGTCTTTGCCAGCGCGGTCACCTTCGTTCTCTTGCAATTCGCCACGCTGCGGCTGCCCTCGGCCAAGGTGATGGCCTATACCTATCTCACGCCCAGCTGGGTGATCGCCTGGGAGATCGGCCTTGGCCATGATGTCCCGCCTGCACTGGTGATGGCGGGGGTGGGGCTTACCGTGGTGGCGCTTCTGGTGCTGCTCAAGGACGAGGGGCATTGAGAAATGTGCCCGGGCTACGTCGCCGTATCGGAACCGAGTTCTCCTTCGAGAAACCGCTCGAACGCATCGAGGTTGACCGGCTCGAACTGACCGAAGCCCTGCATCCAGACCGAGGCCGCGCGCAGCGCGTCGGGTTCGAGCTTGCACCATTTCACGCGGCCACGCTTTTCCTGGCTGATGAGACCGGCGCGGGTCAGGATCGCCAGGTGCTTGGAAATCGCCGCGAGCGACATCTCGAACGGATCGGCCACATCGGTGACCGCCATGTCATCTTCGAGCAACATTGTCAGGATCGCCCGCCGCGTGGGGTCGGCCAGTGCGGCGAATGTGGCATCAAGGGTTTCGCTCATGGGATAGGGTTTGTCCGAGACCGGCGCTTTCGTCAACCGTTCGGTTGAATATGATCATCTGCCTAAACGGCCCTCCACCGCCCCCGGCAGCAAGATGGGGCGCTGAACGACGTACAGAAAAACGGACCATATATCAGGGACTTGCGCGAGGCCCCCCAAGGCATCCAAGGCGCTTGACTCTGTGCGGCACGCCGCCTAGCAAAGGCACAAATTTCCAATGGGGGAATTCGCGTGACCGATCCCGATCCAAAGCAGCGCCTTGCGGAGCTGGACGCACGGATCGCGGCGATGAAAAAGGCCGGTGAACGCGACAAGCCCCATCAGGAAGAACACTATTCGAAGGCCCAGATCGGCTGGCGGATGGTGATTGAGATGGTTGCCGGTCTGTTGATCGGTTTCGGCATGGGATACGGGCTTGACCGCCTGCTCGGAACGCTTCCGATCTTTCTCGTGCTGATGACATTGTTGGGCTTTGTCGCCGGTGTGCGCACGATGTTGCGAACCGCGAAAGAGTTCGACGTCGTGGATGAGCCCGGCAGGGCCGAAGAAGACGAGAGGATGTAGGACGTGGCAAGCGAGACGCATTCCGAGGGAGGTTCGGGGCTGGAATTTCACCCGATGGATCAGTTTATCGTCAAGCCGTTGTTCGGCGACGGACCCGTGGGCATGTTCACCGTGACCAACGTGACGCTCTGGATGGCAGCCAGCGTTCTGGCGGTGGTGCTGTTGCTGATCGTGGGCACGTCGGGCCGTGCCATCGTGCCAAGCCGCAGCCAGTCGGTGGCCGAATTGGCCTATGGCTTTGTCTACAAGATGATCGAGGACGTGACCGGCAAGGACGGGCTCAAGTATTTCCCTTATATCATGACGCTGTTCATGTTCGTGCTGTTCAGCAACGTGCTGGGCCTGATCCCGACCGCATTCACCACGACCTCGCATATCGCGGTAACCGCTGTTCTGGCCGTGGGGGTGTTCCTGAGCGTGACGATCCTTGGACTTGTGAAGAACGGTGCCGCGTTCCTCGGGCTGTTCTGGGTGTCGAGCGCGCCGCTCGCCCTGCGCCCGGTTCTGGCCGTGATCGAGCTGATTTCCTACTTCGTGCGCCCGGTGAGCCACTCCATTCGTCTTGCCGGGAACATGATGGCCGGGCACGCGGTTCTCAAGGTGTTCGCGGGCTTTGCCGCTTCGGCCCTGATCGCCCCCTTTGCGATTGGCGCGATCACCGCGATGTACGCGCTCGAACTGCTCGTGGCCTGCGTCCAGGCCTATGTTTTCACCATCCTCACCTGCGTCTATCTCAAGGATGCGCTGCACCCGTCGCACTGAGGTTTCATCAAGGTTCGGCGGGCCACCTGCCCGCCCTGCATCATTCGCCAATTCCAACGTAAGGAGAAATCACAATGGAAGGCAATATCGCTGAAATGGGTCAATTCATCGGTGCCGGCCTCGCCGCTATCGGTTCGGGCGCTGCGGCCATCGGTGTTGGCCACGTTGCCGGCAACTTCCTGTCGGGCGCACTGCGCAACCCGTCGGCGGCCCCTGGCCAGACCGCGACGCTCTTCATCGGCATCGCCTTTGCCGAAGCCCTGGGGATCTTCTCGTTCCTCGTTGCGCTTCTGCTCATGTTTGCCGTCTGATCCGATCGGGCCATCCTTACGCTCGGGCGGGTTGTCAGGCATGACCCGCCCGTTGTAATCCCGGTTCGAGGAGAATTACGACATGGCAAGCGAGACCCAAGCCCCGACCAGTTCCTGCGTTGACGCAGGCGGCAGCGCCATAGGCATGCCGCAGCTTTGCGGCGACTGGATGGGCAACCAGATCTTCTGGCTGGTCGTGACACTGCTGGTGATGTTTTTCATCCTGTCCAAGATCGCCCTCCCGAGGATCGCATCGGTTCTGGCGGAACGTCAGGGCAGGATCACCAACGACATTGCCGCCGCCGAAGAGCTTGGAAAGAAGGCTCAGGAAGCGGAAGCGGCGTATGAAAAGGCGCTCGCCGAGGCAAAGGCCGAAGCGGGGCGGATCGTGGCCGAGGCCAAGGCCGAGATGAAGGCCGAAATGGATGTCGAGATCGCCAAGGCCGATGCCGAGATCGCGGCCCAGGCCGCGGAAAGCGAGAAGAAGATCGCCGAAATCCGCGAAGGCGCGCTCGAAGCGGTCAAGGAAGTCGCCATGGACACGGCACAGGACATCGTGACCGCCATGGGCGGCAAGGCCGACGCCAAGAGTGTGACGGCGGCCGTCAACGAACGGATGAAAGGGTAATCTCATGCGCAGCCTTGCCACATTGATCGCCCTTTTCTCCGCCAGCCCGGCGCTGGCTGCATCGGGTCCGTTCTTCTCGCTCGGCAATACCGATTTCGTGGTCCTGATCGGGTTCCTGATCTTTATCGCGATCCTGGTCTACTACAAGGTGCCTGGCATGTTGCTCGGCCTGCTGGACAAGCGTGCCGCAGGTATCCAGTCGGAACTCGACGAGGCGCGTCGCCTGCGTGACGAGGCGCAGAGTGTGCTGGCGTCCTATGAGCGCAAGCAAAAGGACGTTGCCGCACAGGCCGAACGGATCGTCGCCCATGCCAAGGAAGAGGCGGCGACCGCGGCGGAACTGGCCAAGGAAGACCTGAAGAAATCCATCGCGCGTCGCATGGCCGCGGCGGAGGATCAGATCGCCAGCGCGCAAGCCGCAGCCATCAGGGACGTCCGGGACCAGGCAGTCGCCATCGCCATCGCGGCCGCGCGTGACGTGATCGCCAAGAACATGACCGCGACCGAGGGCAACAAGCTGATCGACTCGGCGATTTCCGAGGTCGAGGCCAAGCTTCACTGATCACGCGCCGTCGGTTCGGCGCGTGGTTGAAGAATGGGAAGGCCCGGGTTGCGTGCCCGGGTTTTTCATTTTCAGACGGTGCGCAGTCTGACTCGGAAAGCCTGATGAAAACAGGCGGGAGCGCGCGGTGATAATCCTTGACCAGCGCTGTCAGCGGGCCTTTTCGTGTTCGATACGCTGGCGCGCGATGGCTTCGTTGCGGTCCGCCCTGGCCTGGGCGCGCAGCGCCGTTTCGATGTAATCCATGTGCGCCTCGACGGCGGCCTTGGCCCCGGCTGAATCGCGGGCCTGAAGGGCCGCGTTGATCGCCGCATGCTGGGCCAGGATATCCTCGCGCGAGGTGGTCTGGCGGAACATCTGGGCACGGTTATAGAACACGCCCTCGCGCAGAAGATCATACATCGAGCGCATCATGTGTTGCATCACCACGTTGTGGCAGGATTCGATGATCGCCATGTGAAAATCGGCATCCGTCTCGGCCTCAAGCGCGGTATCGACCTTGTGATGCGCGGCCACCATCCGTTCGTAAGCCGTTGCAATCACCTCGAGATCGGTGTCCGACGCGTAACGGGCGGCGCGCTCGGCGGTCATTCCTTCGAGGTCGCGGCGGAACGAGACATAATCGAACACCGCCTCCTCATGCGCGGCAAAGAGCCGAACAAGTGCCGGCGAAAATGTCGACCCCAGAACGTCGGCAACGTAAATCCCCGACCCGGCGCGGGATGCGAGAAGCCCGCGGGATTGCAACTCGGCCACGGCTTCGCGCAGGGACGGGCGCGAGACGCCGAGTTTCTCGGAAAGCTCACGCTCGGGGGGGAGCCGCTCGCCCGGGTGCAGGATTCCGCGCAGGATCAGCAGTTCGATCTGGCGGACAACCGCGGACGAGAGCTTTTCGGGATGGACGGGACGGAACGGCATGACAATTACCCAAAACGTTAATTGGTCAAACCTTATGACCGCTTTTCCGTGATCGCAAGGCCATGGTTAACGCCAGTGGATGCACCAGAAAGGGGGGGTGACATCCGGCTGACATCCGGCTGCCGCCCGGCTGTCGGCTGGATCACGCATTCGTTAACCGCGTAAAGGTTAATACGCCGCGCGCCCTCGATGGGATTTCGTGTTCGGCAATTGGCACTTCCTGCCCGTGGCGTTAAGGTCGGCGCGAACACGTCGCCCAACCGGCGGCAAGGGAGTTGCCATGTCCGACATGATCGAGAAACTGCTGGATGCCGCGTTGATCCATGTGCCGTTCGACGGGTGGAGCGAGGCGACCTTCACGGCCGCCGTGGAAGAGAGCGGGGTCGAGATGGCGCTTGCCCGGGCCGTGTGCCCGCGCGGCGCCGTGGATCTTGCCGTGGCGTTTCACAAGCGCGGCGACCGACGCATGGTCGAACGCCTGAACGAGGCCGAGCTTTCGCAGATGCGCTTTCGCGACCGGATCGCGGCGGCCGTGCGGTTCCGGATCGAGGCGGTCGAGGACAAGGAACTTGTGCGCCGGGGAATGACCCTCTTCGCGCTGCCGCAACATGCGCCCGAGGGGGCGCGGCTGATCTGGGGCACGTGTGACCTGATCTGGCGCAGCCTTGGCGACACGTCGGATGACGTGAACTGGTACACCAAGCGGATGACGCTTTCTGGGGTCTATTCCTCGACCCTGCTCTATTGGCTGGGGGACGAGAGCGAGGGGTTCGCGGCGACATGGGCGTTTCTCGACCGACGGATCGAGGACGTGATGCAGTTCGAGAAGGTCAAGGCCAACCTGCGCGACAACCCGGCGCTGTCACGGGTGCTCAAGGGGCCGCTGGATGCGCTGGGCCGCATCCGCGCACCCAGACCACGCGATGACATGCCGGGACATTGGGACAAGTGAGGAAGCGAAGATGAGCGAGACGATGAAAGCGGTCGAGATTTCCAAGCCGGGCGGGCCCGAGGTTCTGGTGCCCTGCGAACGGCCCATGCCGCGGGCCGGACAGGGCGAGGTGGTGATCCGCGTGGCCTGGGCCGGGGTAAACCGGCCCGACGCGCTGCAACGTGCGGGCAACTACGCACCGCCCCCCACGGCGAGCGACCTGCCCGGGCTGGAGGCATCGGGCGAGGTGGCCGAGGTCGGCCCGGGCGTGAACGAGTGGACAGTGGGCGACAAGGTTTGCGCGCTTCTGCCGGGCGGCGGGTATGCCGAGTACGTGGCCACGCCGGCGGCGCATTGCCTGCCGATCCCCAAGGGGATGGATTTGCGCGAGGCCGCCTGTCTGCCCGAGACGTTTTTCACCGTCTGGACCAACGTGTTCATGCGCGGCGGGTTGAAGGCCGGGGAACGGTTCCTTGTGCATGGCGGAAGTTCGGGCATCGGGACGACCGCCATCCAACTGGCAAACCATTTCGGCGCCCGGGTCTTTGCCACGGCCGGCTCGGACGAGAAATGCAAGACCTGCACCGATCTCGGGGCGGAACGGGCGATCAACTACAGGACGGAGGATTTCGTCGAGGTGATGAAGGAAGCCGGAGGCGCCGACCTGATCCTCGACATGGTGGGGGGCGATTACCTTCCGCGGAACGTCAACGCGCTCGCCAATGACGGGCGGCTGGTGCAGATCGCGTTTCTGAACGGTCCCAAGGTCGAGTTGAATTTCGCACAGCTCATGGTGCGGCGCCTGACCATCACCGGCAGCACCCTGCGCCCGCAATCGGACCTTGCCAAGGCGCGCATCGCCGAAGAACTGCGCGCGCATGTCTGGCCGCTTCTGGATGCGGGGGCGGTGGCACCGGTGATGGATAGCGAGTTCCCGCTTGAAAAGGCATCCGACGCCCATGCACGGATCGAAAGCCCGGGGCATGTGGGCAAGATCGTGTTGAAGGTCGGTGCGTGAAACCCTGCACCCGATAAGGAGAAATCACATGGCAAGAACAGTCATCATCGAGGAATTCGGCGGACCCGAGACCATGCAGATCGTGGATCGGCCGGTGGGCGATCCGGGGCCGGGGGAAATTCGCATTCGGCATGAATTTGCCGGGCTCAATTTCATCGACGTTTATCAACGCACGGGGCTTTACCCCAACGATCTTCCCCTGACGCTCGGAATGGAGGGCGCGGGCATTGTCGAAGCGGTGGGCAAAGGCGTAAAGCATCTCTCCCCCGGGGATCGCGCAGGATATGCCAGCATGCCGCCCGGGGCCTATTGCGAATCGCGGGTGATGCCCGCGGCGCAGGTCATGAAACTGCCCGACGGGATCGGCACGGATACCGCGGCGGCGATGATGCTTCAGGGATTGACGGTGCAATATCTTTTCCATCGCACGACCCCGATTCAGAAAGGCGACACTGTGCTCTTTCACGCGGCTGCCGGGGGTGTCGGTCTGATCGCCTGTCAATGGGCGCGATCGGAAGGGATCACCCTGATCGGGACGGCCGGCACGGACGAGAAATGCCAAATGGCACTCGATCACGGGGCCAGCCATTGCATCAATTACCGAAACGAGGATTTCACCGCCAAGGTGCATGAATTGACCGACGGCAAGGGCGTCGACGTGGTGATGGATTCGGTCGGTGCGGATACGTTCGAGGGATCGCTCGATTCTCTCAAGCCACTGGGAATGATGATTTCCTTCGGCAATGCGTCGGGTCCGGTGCCGCCGTTCAATATCGGCATTCTCGGGCAGAAAGGATCGCTCAAGATCACGCGGCCCACGCTTTTCACGCATATCGCGGATCACCACACTTGCCAGGCCATGGCCAACCATCTTTTCGAGAAAGTCGAAAAAGGCGACGTGGTGATCAATATCGGCCAACGCTTTGCACTGGATGATATTCGTGCCGCACATGAAACGCTCGAAGCGCGCAAAACCACCGGATCGACAATTATAGAAATCTGAATTTGAGGCGCATGGGATCGAAAATGCGAGGCCCATGCGCATTTTCAATACATTTTGATTCACCATATGTGGACTCTCGTCTTTTTCTCTTGCGTGCGCATTGCTTTGCAGTCGACAAGTGCTCACCAGAAAAAACCCTGTATCTGAACGATCAAGAAACTGTAGAATACGAATGAAATGGGGAAGACCATGACTCAAGAAGACAAGATCATGATGGCGGACCTGACAGCCATGTCCACGAGCGAATTGAAATCGCTTGAACGCAAGGTTGCCAAGGCGATCGAGAAAGTGGAGGCACGCGAAAGAATGAATGCGCTGGCCGCACTGGAAGCGAAAGCCAGGGAAATGGGCTATTCACTCGATGAATTGACCACAGAAAATGCACTGCGCGGACGCGGCAAGGGCAAACCCAGGTCCAAGGGTGTGGCGAAATACGCAAATCCTGCCGATCCGTCGCAAACCTGGACAGGCAGGGGCCGGCGCCCGGCATGGGTGTTGCAAGCGCTGCAAGAGGGCAAGAGCCTGGACGACCTGGCGATCTGATCGGTCTGGCGCGGACGGGCGGCGCAACGCGCCGCTCCCTGCCCTGACGCTCAGGCCAGCATGCCACCGTCGCTGTCGTCGCCCGCCTCTTCCATCAGGCGGACGAAATCGGGCACGGTGACGTGGCGCTTGCCTTCGAGTTCGATCACCCCGTCCCGCTTGAGCGCGGAAATCTGGCGGCTCACCGTTTCCAAGGTGAGCCCGAGATAATCGGCCATTGCCTCGCGGGTCAGCGGCAGATCGAACACCAGCGTTCCGGTCATCCCCACCTGGCGCAAGGTGGCATCGCGACGGGCGATGATCGACAACAGGCTGGCGATCTTTTCGCGGGCCGTCTTGCGGCCCAGCACCAGCATCCATTCGCGCGCCGCATCCAGCTCATCCAGGGTCATTTCGAGCAGGCGATGCGCGATATGCGGGGTGTTCTCCATCATGTGCTCGAACGGTTTCTTGCGAAAGCAGCACATCACGAGATCGGTCGTGGCCACCACGTCATAGGCTGCGCCGTCCCGACCGGGGCGACCCACGAAATCGCTGGGCAAGAGCAGGCCGACCATCTGTGTGCGCCCGTCCTCCATGGTCTGGGTCAGCGACGCGATCCCGGTCACGACCGAGCCCACGAAATCCATGCGATCGCCTGCCCAGATGACGGTCTGCCCGGCTTCGAACTTTCGGTAATACTTGATCTCTTCAAGCAGTCCCAGTTCCTGAGGCTCGCAGCGCGCACAAACCGCTCTGTGCCTGATCGGACAATCGGCGCATTCCTGCGGCGTCGCTATGGTTGGTTCTTTCAGCATATCGACCTGTTCGCGCTTGATCTAAGTCAAAGATATGAATTGTGCTCGACGCTACCTGTTTAGGGATGGTTACGCAAACGCAACTCGCCCATTTGGGTCTATTTGACGCGAAAGTGCCGCGGTATACGAGTTATCCCACGGCACCGCAGTTCAATACGTCGGTCGGGCCCGGGGAATTCACCAGCTGGATCGGAGCGATCGCGCCCGATTCGGAGGTCTCGCTCTATATTCATGTTCCGTTCTGCCGCAGGCTGTGCTGGTTCTGTGCCTGCCGCACCCAGGGCACCCAGTCCGATGCACCTGTGCTGGCCTATCTCGAAACCCTGAAGGCCGAGATCGAAATGCTCGGGCAGGTGCTTCCCGAAGGCGTGCGCCTGTCGCGTCTGCATTGGGGGGGCGGCACGCCGACACTGCTTGCCCCGTCGATGATGCGTGATCTGGCCGGGGCCATTGCCGACATCGCCCCTTTCGCGGAAGACTATGAATTCTCGGTGGAAATCGACCCGAACGAGATCGACGGGCCACGGCTCGACGCGCTGGCGGCGGCGGGGATGAACCGCGCCTCGATCGGGGTGCAGGATTTCAACGACGAGATCCAGCAAACCATCGGCCGCATCCAGAGCTTTGACATCACACGCCAGGCCGTGGACGAGATTCGCGCGCGCGGCGTGACCTCGCTCAACGCCGATATCCTCTTTGGCCTGCCCGACCAGTCGAATGCGCGAATCACCGAAAGCGTCCAGAAGCTGCTGGCGCTCTCGCCAGACCGTGTGGCGCTTTACGGTTACGCCCATGTGCCCTGGATGGCCAAGCGGCAACAGATGATCCCCTCCGACAAGCTTCCCACGCCGCAAGAGCGGCTGGCGCTCTTCGGAACCGCCCGCAAGCTGTTCTTGTGGGACGGCTATGCCGAGATCGGGATCGACCATTTCGCGGTCGAGGGGGACGGGCTGACCAAGGCACAGCGCAACGGCACGCTGCGACGCAATTTCCAGGGTTACACCGATGATCCGGCCGATGCCCTGATCGGGCTGGGCGCATCGTCGATCTCGCGCTTTCCGCAAGGCTATGCCCAGAACGCGCCGGCCACGTCGGCCCACACCGCGCGGATTCGTGACGGGCAATTCTCGACCACGCGGGGCCACGTCTTTACGGCCGAGGACAAGATGCGCAGCCGGATGATCGAGATGCTGATGTGCGATTTCAGGATCGATGCGGCCGAGATCCTGCGCGATTTCGACATCTCGCACGAGGCGCTCTTCGCGATGTTCGACAGGGTGCAGGCCGAGTTCGACGGCCTGTTGCAGATCACCGAAGCCGGGCTCGCGATTCCGGTCAAGGCGCGTCCGCTCACCCGGATTGTGGCGCGCGCCTTTGACGCCTATGACCTGTCCAAGGCTGGTCACAGTTCGGCCATCTGATCGCGGGCGGCAGGCCCATGCGCATCGCCACGCTCAACGTGCAGAACATGCGCCTGCGGCACGACACGAACGGATGCGCGCATCTCGACGGGGCGCGCGATCGGGACACGGCACAGGATCTCGGGGACGCGGCGAAGGATCTCGACCCGACCGACCGGCGCCTGACCGCGGCCCTGATCCGCGAGGCGCGGGCCGATGTCGTCGCCCTGCAGGAGGTGTTCGACATCGAAACGCTCGATCACTTTCACGACCGGTATCTCGTGCCCGCGGGCGCGCCCTATCCGCACCGCGTCTGCCTGCCGGGCAATGACGGGCGCGGGCTCGACCTCGCGCTGCTCTCACGCGTCGCGCCCGGGCAGGTCACCAGCTATGCGCAGCTCACCCCGCGCGAGGCCGGCCTCGACCCCGCGCTGGGACTCGACGCCGATGCACCGGTGTTCCGACGCGACTGCCTCGTTGTCGAGCTTGCCGGCATCACCCTCTTCGTCTGTCATTTCAAGGCGCCCTATCCCGATGAAGCGGGCGCGTGGTTCACCCGGCGCGCCGAAGCGCTGGCCCTGCACCACCTGATCGAGAGGCACTTTGACGATCCGGCAGGGGCGGCATGGCTCGTCCTCGGCGATCTCAACGATCCGCGCGATGCGCCGGGCGGGCATCGGCGGGCCATTGCACCGCTTCTCCCGCCCTTCTCGGTCAACCTGATCGGCCGGCTGCCCGAAGCCGAGCGATGGTCATGGTATCAACCCGACGAACATCTCTATGCCTGTCCTGACAAGCTCCTGGCGTCGCCTGCGCTGGCGGCGCGCAATCCCGACGCCCGCCCCGCGATCCTGCGACAGGGCATGGGATACGAGGTGCGGCGCTACCATGGTCCGCATCTGCCCGGCACCGGCCACCACCGGCCCCATGCCAGCGATCACGCGTTGATTCACGTCGATCTCGCCTGAGCACGTCCGGTCGGCAGGGTCAGGCGGGCTTGGCCTTCACATCGAGTGCCGCGGCCAGCAGCGTGCGCGCATACTCGGTCTGCGGCGCTTCGAACAGGGCCTGCGCGTCGCCCGCCTCGACGATATCGCCCTGTTTCATCACGAGCATCTTGTGGCTCATCGCGCGCACGACGTTGAGATCATGGCTGATGAAGAGATAGGCCAGCCCGTATTTCACCTGAAGATCGCGCAGCAGGTCGACGATCTGCACCTGCACCGTCATGTCGAGCGCACTGGTCGGCTCGTCCAGCACCACGAGGCGCGGGCGCAGGATCATCGCGCGGGCGATCGCGATGCGCTGGCGCTGGCCGCCGCTGAATTCATGCGGGTAACGGTCCATCGTGACCGGATCGAGCCCCACCTCTTCCATCACCTCGGCCACCAGTTCACGCTCGGATCGGCCGCCGGGGTTGCCATGCACACCCAGCCCCTCGGCAATGATCTGTTCGCAGGTCATGCGCGGCGACAATGAGCCGAAGGGGTCCTGAAACACGATCTGCATCTCGCGGCGCAGCTTGCGCAGCTTCCTGGTGGACCATGCGCGCACGTCCTGCCCGTCGAAGGTGATGCCACCCTCGGAAGAAATCAGCCGCATGATGGCGAGCGCCAGAGTCGTCTTGCCGCTGCCCGATTCCCCCACGATCCCCAGCGTCTCGCCCGACCGCACGCTGATCGTGGCGTCATTGACTGCCTTCACGTAGCCGACCGTGCGCCTGAGAAAGCCTTTCTGGATCGGGAACCAGACCTTGAGGTGGTCGGTGCGCACGATCTCTTGCGCGCCGGAATCTACCGGCGCGGGCTGCCCCACCGCGCGGGCGCCGATCAACTTTTTCGTATAGGGATGCTGCGGATTGGCGAAAAGCTCCTGCGTCCGGCCGGCCTCGACGATCTCGCCATCCTTCATCACGCAGACCTTGTCGGCGATCCGCTGCACGATGCCCAGATCATGGGTGATGAACAAAAGCCCCATGTTTTCGGTGCGTTTCAGTTCGGCCAGCAATTCGAGGATCTGCGCCTGGATCGTCACGTCGAGCGCGGTGGTCGGTTCGTCCGCGATCAGGATGTCGGGCTTGTTCGACAGCGCCATGGCAATCATCACTCGCTGCCGCTGCCCGCCCGAAAGCTGGTGCGGATAGGCTGTGAGCCGCGTCTCGGCATCCTGAATGCCGACCCTTTCGAGCAGCGAGAGAATATGCGCGCGCGCCGCCTTGCCCTCCAGCCCCTGGTGCAGGGCGATGCTTTCGGCCAGCTGTTTTTCGATCGTGTGCAACGGGTTGAGCGATGTCATCGGCTCCTGGAAGATGAAGCTGATGTCGTTGCCCCGCACCTTGCGCAGCCGCGCGTCAGCCGCGCCGATCATTTCCTGACCGTCATAGGTGACCGACCCGGCGACCTCGGCGCTACCCGGCAACAGCGACACGGTCGAAAGCGCCGTCACGGACTTGCCGGACCCGCTTTCGCCCACCAGCGCCACGGTCTCGCCCCGGTCGACGCTAAACGACACGCCCCGCACCGCCTCGATCACCTTGCCATCCTGACGGAAAGCCACCGACAGATTGCGCACATCCAGAAGGCTCATTGAAAGGTCTTTCTCGGATCGAACGCGTCGCGCACACCTTCGAAGATGAAGACGAGGAGCGACAGCATGACGGCGAACGTGGTGAAGGCGGTAAAGGCCAGCCAGGGCGCCTGGAGGTTCTGCTTGGCCTGGAGTGTCAGTTCCCCAAGGCTGGGCGCGCTGGCCGGGAGACCGAAGCCCAGGAAATCGAGACTGGCCAGAAGCGCGATCGTGCCGGTGACGATGAAGGGCAGCATGGTCAGCGTCGCCACCATGGCGTTGGGCAGCATGTGGCGGAACATGATCTTGGTGTTCGACACGCCCAGCGCCTTGGCCGCACGCACGTATTCAAGGTTGCGCGCGCGCAGGAACTCGGCCCGCACCACGCCGACAAGCGCGGTCCAGCCGAAAAGCACCGTGATGAAGACCAGGAGCCAGAAACTTCGCCCGAGCACGGCGAACATGATGATGATCACGTAAAGTTGTGGTGTCGCGCTCCAGATCTCGATGAGGCGCTGGAAGATCAGGTCGAGCCAGCCCCCGAAATACCCCTGCACCGCGCCCGCCGCGATGCCCAGAAGGCTGGCCAGCGCCGTCACGATCAGGGTGAAGAGCACCGACAATCGGAACCCGTAGATGACGCGCGCCATCACGTCGCGCTTGGTATCGTCCGTGCCCAGAAGATTGCCCTCGCCGGGTGGCAGCGGGGCCGCGCCGAGCCGATCGACGCTGGTGTCATAGGAATAGGGGATGATCGGCCAGATCATCCAGCCTTTCTCGATCGCCTCGCCTTCGATCTCGCCATCCGCGGCATCCTCGATCAGGGCTTCGGGATCGTCGAAACACAGCTCGAGCCCCCCGGTCACGATCAGGCATTGCACCTCGGGGTCGCGATAGACCGCCTCGGTCTTGAAATCACCACCAAAGGCGGTCTCGGGATAGAAATCGAAGATCGGGTAATAGAAATCGCCGCGATACTGCACGATGATCGGTTTGTCATTCGCGATGAACTCGGCAAAGAGGCTGGTCACGAACAGGACAAGGAAGAGCCACAAGGACCAGAACGCCCGCCCGTTGCGGCGGAAATTGCGCCAGCGGCGCTGGTTGAGTGGGGAAAGCGCCATCTAGGGTGTTTCCTTTTCACTGGAAACACCGGCATCGGATTTCGCGTTCGAGCCGAAGGCGAGAGGCCGCGAAATCTGATATCGCTTGAAAAGGAAACGCATCAGCCCTCCCTCCGCTCGAAGTCGATTCGCGGATCGACAAGCACATACATCGCGTCACTGAGGATACCGACGATGAGGCCGATCAGGCCGAATATGAAGAGCGTGCCGAACATCACCGGATAGTCGCGCGCCACCGCCGCTTCGAACCCGAGCCGCCCGAGGCCGTCGAGCGAGAAGATCGTCTCGATGATCAGCGAGCCACCGAAGAATACCCCGATGAAAACCGCCGGGAAGCCCGCGATCACGATCAGCATCGCGTTACGGAAAACATGGCCGTATAGCACGCGCCCCTCGCTCAGCCCCTTGGCACGGGCGGTCATGACATAGTGCTTCTTGATCTCGTCGAGAAAGCTGTTCTTGGTCAGAAGCGTGAGCGTCGCAAAGGCCGAAATGGTCGAGGCCAGAACCGGCAGGGTGATGTGCCAGAAATAATCCAGCACCTTGCCGATCAGGCTCAGCTCGCTCCAGTTGTCACTGGTCAGCCCGCGCAGAGGAAAGATCTGCCAGTAGGATCCGCCAGCGAACAGCACGAGGAGCAGGATGGCAAACAGGAATCCGGGGATCGCATAGGCCACGATGATCGCGCCACTGGTCCAGGTGTCGAACTTGCTCCCGTCTCGCACGGCCTTGCGAATGCCGAGCGGGATCGACACCAGATAGGCAATCAGCGTCGACCAGAGGCCGAGCGTGATCGACACCGGCATCTTTTCGAGAACGAGGTCGATCACGCTGATCGAGCGGAAATAACTCTCGCCGAAATCGAACCGCATGTAATTCCAGACCATGCCAAGGAACCGCTCGAGCGGCGGCTTGTCGAAGCCGAATTCACGCTCGAGCTGTTCGATGAACTCCTTGGGCAGGCCACGGGCACCGGCATACTGCGAATCGTCCCCGGACCCGACAAAGAAATCGTCGTCCACAAGCTCCGAACTGCCGGCCTGATCGCCGCCACCGGCAAAACCCGAGAACACGTCGCCACGGCCCTGGACCTGTGCCAGCACCTGCTCGACCGGGCCACCCGGGACGAACTGAACAAGCGTGAAATTGATGACCATGATCCCGAAAAGCGTGGGAATGATCAGCAACAACCGTCGCAGGAAATAGGCGCCCATGCCGTCCCTACCTCAGCGCGCCCGAAGCCTCGAGCGCCTCGGCCTTCTCGGGGTCCACCCACCAGAAATCCAACACCCCGACATCAAAGGGTGGCAGGGGATCGGGATGTTCGTACATGTCCCAGTAGCTCAGCCAATGTTTGTCCTTGAACCATGTCGGCACCATGAACCGCTCATAACGCAGAACCCGGTCCAGCGCCATGAGCGCGGTCTGCTCTTCCTCGCGGCTCTCTGATTCAAGCGCGGTGTCGATGATCCGGTCGACCAGCGGGCTGGCCAGTCCGGCGGGGTTGAACACGCTGATCTCGGCCTCGGCCGAACCGTAACGCTGATGCAGGCCGGTGCCGGCCTCCAGGAACGGGATATAGGATTCATAGATCATGTCATAATCGAAATCGCGCTCGAGCAGCGTGTATTGCGCCGAGTCGATGGAATTGACCTGTGCATCTATTCCCATACGCTTGAGATTCTTGGCAAATACCTCGATCGCCGCACTCAGCGTCGAGGGAAAGCTCGACGGGATCGGAAAGTCGATGGTCAGCGGCTCGCCCTCGGCATTGCGCCGCATCCCGTCATCGCCCACTTCCCAGCCCGTTTCATCCAGAAGCCGCATCGCACGACGCAGGTTGCGCCGGTCGGTCTGCCGTTCGCCTTGCGATTCGTGCGCCATCACCGCGGGTTCCTCGAGCACCTCTCGCGGCACCAGATCGCCGAGGCTTTCCAGAAGCGCGCGCTCGGCGCCTTCCGGCACGCCCTCGGCCTCGTGCGGGGCATTCTGCACGAAGGAATGGCGCTGTGCATAAAGGTCATATTGCAGCGATGCGTTGGTCCATTCGAAATTGAACGCCAGCGCGATCGCCTCGCGCAGTTTCGGATCGGAAAACTTGTCGCGCCGCAGGTTGAAGATGAGCCCGGTCGGCGTCGGCGGCGAGCCATCTGGCAGTTCGACAACCTTGACATTGCCCCGCTCCACTGCCGGGAAATCGTAACTCGTCGCCCATTTCTTGGGGTCGGTCTCTTCGCGGAACGTGTATTCACCCGCCTTGAACGCCTCGAACGCGGCGGAATCGTCGGCAAAATACTCGACACGGATCTCGTCGAAATTGTGCCGTCCCCGGTTGATCGGCAGATCCCTGCCCCAGTAATCGGGGTTGCGGCGATAAACCACGCGGCGGTTCACCTCATAATCTTCGAGAACATAAGGCCCCGAACCCGGCGGATGGGCCAGCCGCGATTCATCAAGCCGCGCGCCGGTTTCCTCGAACCATTTGCGGGGGAAAACCGGAGTGCTGCCGACCTGATCGATCAGGCTCCGGCGGGAAATGCCCTCGGCAAAGGTGAACTTGACCGTGTGATCATCGAGCGCCTCGGCGCTCAGCACCCGCTTGGCCACCGCGATGGAATAGGATGGCAGGCCCTGTTCGAGAAACAGCTCGTGCGAGAACACCACGTCATGCGCCGTGACCGGCGTGCCGTCCGAGAACTCCGCCTCGGGGCGCATATGGAAGATCACCCATGTCTTGTCTTCGTCATATTCGAGGCTCTCGGCCAGAAGTCCGTAATTCTCGCCATAGGCATCCGCGGGCCCCGCCCCGAGAAGCGATTCATAGGTCATCCAGATCAAGGTGCCGTTGGCCCGTCCCTTGCGGGTGTAGGGGTTGAGCGAGTCGAACGTGCCCAGCGAATAACGCTTCATCACGCCCCCCTTGGGCGCATCGGGGTTCACATAATCGAAATGCTCGAAATCGGCGGGGTATTTCAGCTCCCCGAAATAGGAATAGCCATGGCTGCGGATGATCCCGTCATCTTCGGCGCGCAACGGCCACGCGGCGAGCACAAGAATCGCAATAGTCAAAAGCGCCGTCATCAGGCGCGCGGCGGAACGGGCCTGCAACGCCGCCGCAGAGGCCGCATGGGCCCGTACCTTGCCGGATTTCACCTCTGCTGAGCCCGCGTGTCTCATTCCGTCTCCCTCTCTGCCTTGCCTGCAACGGCCCATCCTCGCACCGGCAAACCGTCTGATCCACGCTAACGGTCAGGGGCGGGCATGTTCAAGTTGCGAATGCGTCAACAGGACGTGAGGGTGGCAAGGAAAACGGCCGCCACCCGCGAGGATGACGGCCGTTGCTTGATTTCCGGTCGATTCAGTCGCCGAAGGTATCGAGATAGGCGATCAGGTTGGCGCGATCCTCGGCCTTGCCGAGTCCGGCAAAGCTCATCGACGTGCCGGGCGTCGCGGTGCGCGGATTCTCGAGGAAAGTATCGAGATTCTCGGGCGTCCAGGTATCGCCGATCTGTTCGAGGTTGCCGGAGTAGCCCTCGAAGCCATCCACACCGCCGACGTCGCGTCCGACCACGGCGTAAAGCGACGGGCCGGTGCCATGCTCACCTTCGTCCAGTTTATGACAGGCGCGGCACTTGGCAAAAACGCGCTCACCCTTGTCCGGGTCGGCCGATGCCAACAGCTCTTCGAAAGTCGGCTCATCGTCGGCTTCGGCGCTTGCATCATCGCCTTCTTCCACGGCAATGACATAGCCTGCCGCATGATCTTCACCACCATGTCCGCCGCCGGTTGCATAAAGCTCTTCCGCCGCCCATTTTCCCAGCATGAACACCAGAAGCGCCCCACAGAAGGCGCCGATTATCTTGGTGGATGTCATCGTGTCAAACATGTGCCCGCTTCCGAATTGATCTCGCTTCGGCGCGTATCTATCCGCTTCCCCTCGGGCAAAGCAAGGTGTAGTTTCCGCGACCAATCGCCCTTTTGGTCGTAAATCGACAGGAAAGCAGGAAAAATGACACAGCGGATCGCCTTTCAGGGAGAGCCGGGCGCCTATTCACACGAAGCCTGCCATGCCGCCCGCCCCGAGCTCGAGGCGCTGCCCTGCCATACGTTCGAAGAGGTGATCGGCGCGGTCCGCGACGGTCGGGCCGATCTCGCCATGCTTCCGGTCGAGAACACGACCTATGGCCGCGTTGCCGACATTCATCGGCTGTTGCCCGAAAGCGGATTGCACATCGTTGGCGAATCCTTTGTCCGCGTGCGCATCTGCCTGCTGGCCAATCCCGGCACGCGAATCGAGGATATACACACCGTGCGGGCGCATCTCGTGCTGCTGCCGCAATCGGCGATGTTTCTCAAGCAGCACGGAATCAAGGGCGTCGCCGCCGCCGACAGTGCCGGCGCGGCCGCCGAACTCGCCCAGCTCAAGACCCCGGGCGAGGGCGTCCTGGCATCGGCTCTTGCGGGCGAAATCTACGGGCTGGACGTGCTGGCCCGCAATATCGAGGATAACGGCCACAACACCACCCGTTTTGTCATCATGGCGCGCGAGCCCGACTATACCCCGCGGGGCGAGTTGGGCATGATGACCAGCTTTGTTTTCGAGGTGCGCAACATTCCCGCCGCGCTTTACAAGGCGATGGGCGGGTTCGCCACCAACGGGGTGAACATGACCAAGCTCGAAAGCTACATGGTCGACGGCTCGTTCACCGCCACCCGTTTCTGGGCCGACATCGACGGTCACCCGGATGACCCGGCGGTCAAGCGCGCGCTGGACGAGCTGGGCTATTTCACCTCGCATCTGGAGATCATGGGCGTCTATCCGGCCGACCGCGTGCGTTGATCGACGCAACGCCTGGCCCCGAGTTCTTGCAAGGCAATCGCCCCGAACGCCGGATCACGCCATGCGTGACCGGTAGCTCTCTTCCGTCGCCTTGGCATATTCGGCCACGCGAATCTTGAACCGCTTGTTCAGGTTCCCCTTGGCCAGTTTCATCGACTGCACCAGCAAGCGCGCCGCAAGGGTCGTCGGTCTCAACTCGATCTCGAGCCTCAGCCGCGTGCGATGCGGCGACAGCGCGACCAGATCGACAATCATCTGACCGTCCACGTTGGGCGAGCGGCTTTCGAACACCATGCGGTTGGGCGGATCATATTCCACAAGCTCGATCTGGATTTCGCGCCGCTTGCCACGAAACCGAAATGCAATGTGCCACATCATGCCGAGGCCCGGCTCGGTCTGCACGTCCAACCGCGAGATCTCGGCCCCACGCCGCAGCGCCTGCCGCTCGAACCTGTCGAAATCCGACACGGCGGCAAAGACATGCTCTCGCGGGACTTCGATATCTTCCTTGGTCGTGAAAATCATGGACGCCTGCCGTTTTTTCCAGTGTCACCTCAATCGAGGCGATCCGCAAGCCAGTTCCACAGCAGGAAATGCGCAATCGCCCCTTTTCGGGCCGGCTTGATCCGGGGGGTTTGCCCCGAAAAGGAATCGGCGATCTCTTCGCGGGTAAACCATTGCGCGGTTTCGATCTCGACCGGATCGATCGTGATCTCGTCGCTCAGCGCCTCGCCGCGGCAGCCGATCATCAGCGAACTGGGATAGGGCCAGGGCTGCGAGGACAGGTAATCGACGCGCCCGACCTTGATCGACGCCTCCTCCTCGACCTCGCGACGCACCGCGGCCTCGATCGTCTCGCCCGGCTCGACGAATCCCGCCAGCAGCGAATACATGCCCTCGGGCCAGCCATGGCTGCGCCCCATCAGCACCTTGTTGCCGCGCGTGATCAGCATGATGACCACCGGATCGGTGCGCGGGAAATGCTGGGCGCCGCAGCCCGGGCAGGATCGCTGCCACCCGGCCATGATCATCTCGCTTTCATGGCCGCATTTGGCACAGAACCTGTGGCTTCTGTGCCAGCTCAGGATCGCCTTGGCTGTCGCCGCCAGTTCCGCATCACGTGGATTGATCTGCGCCATCACGGCGCGCAATTCGCAAAAGGCGCTGCCCTCGGGGGCCTTGGGATGGACCTGCTCGCTGGGGTCGAAGAACGCGGCCAGCGCCTCTGCGTCTATCTCGCCCGGCTCCCAGTGCGAGATATCGGCGCCGAAAAGTGCCGTGTTCCCTTCGCGCCCGAGGAAAATCATCTCGCTGGCACCGATCAGGACCGGATGATCGAGAGGTACGCGCACGAGGGTCTCGCGCGCCGCGCCCGAGAAGAGCGGCTTGCTGCGCCAGATCACGATCGCGCGACTGTCGGGATCGCGACGCGCCCTGGCCAGACCGTCGGCATCGCCGCGCAGATCCGCCGCCCGATCGAGACCGGATCCCCCGAATGTCACCGTTTCCGCAAGTCGCATCCCTGCCCCTCCCTTTGCGATGGGATGTCGCATGTTTGCACAGGGCACGCAATCGCGCGCCGGCCCGGCGCCACGCGGTGCGGCAGTTACGCCCAATGGTTGAAGGACAGGAATTTATTCGCCCGAATGAATTGAAGACCCGCAAGCGCTCCCCTATCCTGAACCCTCATCGACAGGCAGGCAGTCACGTCGCGCCGCAATCCCCAACCGAAAGCCATGGCCAAGCCGTGAAACACCCAGAACCGCCCGCGTCCAGACCTGCGGACCTCGCGCTCACGATCATGCAAACCACGGATCTGCATGGAAAACTGCGTGATTTCGACTATCTTTCCGGCAAGCCCTGCGACACGGGCGGGCTTGCCCGCGTTGCCACGCTGGTCCACGAGGTCCGGCGCGACCGGCCCAACACCCTCCTGTTCGATTGCGGTGACACGCTTCAGGGCACGGTCACCTGTGATCTGATCGCCAGGCGAGAACTCGGCACGACCGGGGCACATCCCATGATCGCGGCGATGAACAGCCTGTGCTATGACGCCGCGGCGCCGGGCAATCATGATTTCGACTATGGGGCCGATTTCCTGTTCGACAGTATCGCCACTGCGCGCTTTCCCTTCCTGTGCTGCAACCTGCACCACATCGGCCCCGGAGCGAACCCTGGCCCGCCCGCGTTCGACCGGCACCGCATCCTTGAACGGCGCTTTCGCGACATGCAAGGCGCGATGCATGATCTGCGCATCGGCGTCACCGGCTGCCTGCCACCGCAAACCCTTGAATGGGATCATCACCTCGCCGCGGATTTCCAGATACGCGAAATGGTCGATGCCGTCCGGCAAGAGGCGGCCATCATGCGCAGCAAGGGGTGTGATCTGGTGATCATCCTCGCCCATAGCGGGCTTGAGACCGGGGATCGCGCGGCGACCGAGAACACCGTTCTGCAACTGGCCGCGCTTGATGGCGTGGATGCGGTTCTCGGGGGGCACACACATGCGCGATTTCCCGGGCCGATCGGGGCCATGGATCCCGCGATCGACGTGGAAACCGGCATGGTTCACGGCACGCCCGTGGTTATGAGCGGGTTCTGGGGCAGTCATCTGGGCCTGATCGAGATGACGCTTGAACAGGTGGCGGGTGCGGGCTGGCGGGTGAAACAGGCCGCATCCCGTCTTGTCGCGACCACAGCGGCGCCAGCCACGCGGCCCGTCGCAGAGGACCACGCGATACTCTCCATCACCCGGCCCACACATGAGGCAACGCTTGCCCGTATCCGTGAACCGGTCGGTGAGACCCGTGGCCCGCTGCACAGCTTCTTTTCGCTTTTCGCCAATGATGCGGCCCTGCAACTCGTGGCGCGGGCACAAGCGGCGTTCTTGCGCGAGGCAATTCATGGCACCGAGTTTGCCCGACTGCCGCTTCTCTCGGCTGCGGCTCCGTTCAAGACCGGGCGAAGAGCCGGCGTTGATCACTTCACGCATGTACCGCCCGGCCCCGTGACCCTTCAAGGCATTGCCGATCTCTACATTTTTCCCAACCCGTTCTGTGCCCTGCGCGTCACCGGCCGGGCGCTTCGACACTGGCTCGAACACAGCGCCAGCTTGTTCTCACGGCTTGATCCGGGCGCCCTGGCACCTCAACCCCTGCTGCGCGACGGGTTTCCGGGCTACAAGTTCGACGTGATCCATGGCGTAAGCTATGAAATCGACATTTCGCGCCCGGCCCGGTTCGACGAAAACGGCATCTTGTCCGATCACGGGGCTTGCCGCATCCGCAACCTGCGCCGGAATGGGGAACGCGTGACCGACGACATGGAGTTCGTCGTCGCCACCAATGGCTTTCGCGCCCATGGCATCGGCTTTCCTGCGGAACAGGGATATGACCCAGTGCCCGAGATCGTGTTCGAAAGCCCCGTCTGGACGCGCGACATCCTGCACCGCCACGTCACCAGTCAAAGCCCGCTTGACGACGAGGTCGCGCCCACCTGGACCTTCAGGCCGCTTGGCGGCGTGCTGGCCACTGTCGCGACATCACCGAAGGCGCGCGCCTATCTCGATGATCCACGATTGCCACCGGTCGCGGATCTGGGCGATACGCCTGAAGGCTTCATGCAGCTTTGCCTGACGATTTGACGCCCTTGCTTGCGAATCTTCCACCGAACGCCTATATGGCGCGTTGAGAGGTTGGCGCGGGCAAGCGCCTCGCCAACCCGGTCAGGTCCGGAAGGAAGCAGCCGTAACGAGCCCCGCTTGGGTCGTTGTCCAGCCTCTCACCCTATCCCAACCCCGCCAAAGCGACGATGCCCCCTGAAACAGGGGGTGCATGCCGGTTTGAAGGTGCCGGACATGGTTGCAGGGGATCATGGGTCGGCAGGCGAGCTCGGCAACATGGTGAGTCCAGCCAGGGCGTGGAATGGTGCGCTTGATCCGTCAGCAAAATCAGGCCACCCTGAGCTAGACCCGCTGGACACCCAGGGAATACCGGGGCTTGAGTGAGTGCCGAAGGGAACCGTTCGAATGGCACGGCATCACCGCAATCTTCATGGACGGCTCGGCGCGCTATGGCGCATGTTGCGTGCACGAGGCGTGTTCGCGCTGGCGCTGCTGTTGGGGGCGTTCGGGCTTTCGGCACAGTCACCGCAGACGGGGGCGCCCGCGATGGTGCTGGAATTCGACGGGGCGGTGAGCCCGGCATCGGCCGACTACATCACCCGTGCGCTCGATGACGCAGCCGCGCGCGACCTGCCGCTCGTGATCTTGCGAATGGACACGCCGGGCGGGCTGGATTCCTCGATGCGCGAGATCATCCGCGCGATCCTCGCCTCGCCGGTGCCGGTGGCAAGCTATGTCAGCCCGCGCGGCGCGCGGGCAGCGAGTGCAGGCACCTATATCATGTATGCCAGCCATGTCGCCGCGATGGCACCGGCGACCAATCTCGGCGCGGCGACACCGATTGCGATTGGCGGCGGAGGTGGCGGCGAGGACGATGGCGAGGACAGTCCGATGCCCTTTCAACTCCAGGCCGACGACGCGGAGGGCAATGGCGCCGACGGCGAGGGCGACGCGCGCAACGACGAAGAGCAACCGGAGGAGTTCACGCCCGGCACCGCCGCCGAATCCAAGGCAGTCAACGACGCGGTGGCGTATATTCGCGGCCTTGCCGAGCTGCGCGAACGAAACGCCGATTGGGCAGAAAGCGCCGTTCGACGTGCCGAGAGCCTGAGCGCCACGGAGGCCGCCGAACAGGGCGTGATCGACTTCGTGGCCGAAAACCTCGACGATCTGCTCGCCCAGGCCGACGGCATGGTGGTCAAGATGTCCGACGGCAGCGAGATCACGCTGGACACCGAGGGGCTTTCGCTTGAGCATGTCGAGCCCGACTGGCGCACGGAGCTGCTTTCGATCATCACCAACCCGAATGTCGCGCTGATCCTGATGCTCGTGGGCATTTACGGGCTGATCTTCGAGTTTCTCAACCCCGGCGCGCTGGTGCCCGGCACCGTCGGCGGCATCAGCCTGATCATGGGGCTCTATTCGCTGGCGCTCTTGCCGCTCAACTGGGCCGGCGCCGGGCTGATCCTGCTGGGGCTCGGGCTGATCGTGGCCGAGGCGTTCGCGCCCTCCTTCGGTATCCTGGGTATTGGCGGAACGGTGGCGCTTGTGACCGGGGCGGTGATCCTGGTGGATACGGATGTGGAGGGTATCGCGGTGTCCGAACCTCTTATCGCGGCAACGGCGGTTGCCGGTTTGGTCGCAACCTATCTCGTGGTCTACCTCACGGCCGGTTCCTTCCGGGCCCGGGTCGTGAGCGGGAGCGAGGAACTCGTGGACGCCGAGGCACGGGTGACCGACTGGCAGGGCGAAACCGGGCATGTCTGGCTGCACGGAGAACGATGGAAGGCACGCGGCCCGCGCGATCTGGCCCCCGATGACATGGTGCGGGTGCGCAAGGTGACCGGCCTCGTGGTCGAAGTGAAACCGCTGGAGCGGGCGGGCTGATCCGCCGCGTCCCTCCAGAGCAATGGAGAAAATGATGGATATCTTTTACGATCTGGGCTTTTACGGCCTCCTTGCGATTTTCCTGATCGCCTTTCTGGCCTCGGCGATCAAGATCCTGCGCGAATACGAACGCGCGGTCGTCTTCACGCTTGGCCGATTCACCGGCACCAAGGGGCCGGGGCTGATCATCCTGATCCCGGGCATCCAGCAAATGGTGCGCGTCGATCTGCGCACGATCGTGCTCGACGTGCCCAAGCAGGACGTGATTTCCAAGGACAACGTGTCGGTCAATGTCTCGGCCGTGATCTATTTCCGCGTTCTCGACGCCGAAAAGGCGACGATCCAGGTGGAGAACTTCATGTCCGCCACGTCGGAACTGGCGCAGACGACGCTGCGCGCGGTGCTGGGCAAGCACGAGCTCGACGAGATGCTGGCCGACCGCGACAAGCTCAATGACGACATCCAGGAGATCCTCGACTCCCAGACCGAAACCTGGGGGATCAAGGTCGCCAATGTCGAGATCAAGCATGTCGACATCGCCGAGTCGATGATCCGCGCCATCGCGCGGCAGGCCGAGGCCGAGCGCGAGCGCCGTGCCAAGGTCATCAACGCCGAGGGCGAGCAGCAGGCGGCGCAGAAGCTTCTGGAGGCGGCCGAGATCATGGCCAAGGACCCCGGCGCGATGCAGCTTCGCTATCTCAGCTCGCTCAACTTCATCGCCGGTGACAAGAGTTCGACCATTGTCTTCCCGTTTCCCATGGAACTGGCAGGAATGGTCCCCGGCATGAAGAACGACGGCTGAACCCGGCCCGTGCATCCCGCATCGACACGGTGACCTGTGCCGCGTTGCGTAACATTGGATAGAACATGAAGCCCCCAACATGCGGCCGGCGTGGCCACGTGCTGAGAACGGGCTTCAGGCGAGGCCGGCCTCGCGGAAGAGCGCCATCACATCGCGTTCGGGTCGCGCCCCATAGTGCGAGATCACTTCGGCAGCGGCGATACAACCCATCCGCCCTGAAACCTCAAGACTCGCGCCTGTAGCCAGCCCGTAAAGGAAGCCGGCAGCAAACTGATCGCCTGCCCCGGTCGCGTCGACCGGCACGATCTCGTCCACCGGCACCACCGCCTCTTCCGCCCCGCGCACCAGGACCACGTCATGCCCCGAACGCGTGCACACCACGAGGCCGGAGTCCGCCGCCGCCTGTTCCAGCGCCGTGCTCAGATCGGTCTGGTACAGCGCTTCCCATTCATGCTGATTGCCGATGACGTAATCCAGTTCCCGGACCAGCTTGCGAAAATCCTCCCTGTGGCGGTCCACGCAGAACGGATCGGAAAGGGCGATACCCGCCTTGCCGCCGCCCGCCCGACAGGCCCGCGCCGCGGCCTCGAATGCCGCCTTGCCCTTGGGCTTGTCATAAAGGTAACCCTCAAGGAACAGGATCTCGGCCTGCCCGGCCACGCGCGCATCCACGTCCTCGGGGCCCAGCTCGGCCGAGATACCCAGATAGGTGTTCATCGATCGCTCGCCATCCGGGCTGACAAAGATCATGCTGCGCGATGTCGGCAATTCCCCGCCCTCAACCGGCGGATTGACGAAATCGGTGCCGCCCTTTTTCATCTCGCTGGCATAGAAGCGGCCGAGATCATCATCATGCACCCGGCCGATGAACCCGGTCGTCAGGCCAAGGCTGCCCAGTCCCGCGATCGTGTTGGCCACCGACCCGCCCGGTGCCTGCCAGCGATTCTCCATCTGCTCGTAAAGGAATTCGCCCCGGTCCTGCTCGACCAGTTGCATCACGCCCTTTTCGATCCCCATCCGCGACAGGAACCCGTCGTCGCATTGCGAAATCACGTCGACGATCGCGTTGCCGATGCCGACCACCTTGTAGCTTGTCAAAGATTCTTCTCCTCGTATTGGCACAGATCACGGATCAGGCAGGCCCCGCATTTGGGCTTGCGCGCCACGCAGACATAACGCCCGTGCAGGATCAGCCAGTGATGCGCATGTTGCTGGAAATCCACCGGGATATTGTCTTCTATGGCCCGCTCGACCGCCACGACATCCTTGCCGGGGCAGATGCCGGTACGGTTGCCGACGCGAAAGATGTGAGTGTCCACCGCCTGCGCCGGATAGCGCCACCACATGTTGAGCACCACATTCGCCGTCTTGCGTCCCACCCCAGGCAGCGCCTGAAGCGCGGCGCGGCTGTTGGGCACTTCTCCGCCATACTCATCGGCCAGGATGCGCGCCATCTTCATCACGTTCCTGGCCTTGTTGCGGTAAAGCCCGATGGTCTTGATATGAGCGATCAGCCCCTCTTCGCCCAACGCCAGCATCTTTTCGGGGGTGTCAGCATGTTCGAAGAGCTCCCGCGTCGCCTTGTTGACACCGGCATCCGTCGCCTGGGCCGAAAGCGTCACCGCCACCAGGAGCGTATAGGCGTTCACGTGGTGAAGTTCGCCCTTCGGCTCGGGTTCGGCCGCCTGAAAGCGGGTGAAAATCTCGCGGATCGTGTGGTAATCGAGCTGCCTTGCCATGACAAAGCTATGCCCGCCCCGGTGCCCGAGGGCAAGGGCAGGCGAAGGGCCGGATGGCCCCCCGCCGGTGTTTCAGTCTCAGAACGACCAGACGACGCTGTCGTCATCGACCATCGCGTCGGCCATCGCCGGTGGCTGGGCCACGCCCACACCGTCGATCAGAACGGATTCATCCGCACCCTTGCCCGGAAGATAGATCGCGCAAACCTCGACGGTCGCGCCTTTCTTGATCGCGGCCTGCAACAGGCCCTGCGGGCTTGCGTCGCGGGGCGGCTGCGGCGCGGTCGCGCTTTCGGGCGCGTCCTTGAGAGCGATATCACCCCCCGGGCCGCACAGAAGGATATGCGAGGCATGCCCCTTGTCGATGGCCTGATGGGTCAGAACCATCGACATCAGTTGCACCTGCGGTTCATCCGCAGTGACAACCGTCACAAGCTTGTCGTGCCCGTCCGCCAAGGCAGGGCCTGCAAGACCAAGCGCCAGGAATGCTGCGGTGAGAATTTTCTTCATCTCGAACTCCAATGGGAAAAGTGACATTCGCGCGTTCGAATATGAACATACATCCTGCATATGTCTTTGCCATGCGATAATCCGACGCGCCCATGGCTGACGGCGCAATTCCGCACAATCCGGGTCGCACGGGCCGGCCTGGCGGCTTATTCTCGACGCGAAGCCAGAGGACAGCGCATGAACGCCAACCCAAATTCAAGCTATCACTACCAGGTCATGCGCCGCGCGCTCGACCTGCTCGATTCCGCCGACGGGCCGATCTCCCTCGACGATCTGGCCGCCCGCATGCAGATGAGCGCCGCCCATTTCCAGCGGATTTTCTCGCAATGGGTCGGCGTTTCACCCAAACGCTACCAACAGTATCTGCAACTGGGCCAGGCCAAGCGGATGCTGACAGACCACATGACCACGCTCCAGGTTTCGCACTCTCTGGGGCTCTCGGGCTCGGGCCGGTTGCATGATCTCTTCGTCCGCTGGGAAGCGATGAGCCCCGGCGAATTCGCCCGCCGTGGCGAAGGACTCACCGTCTTCTGGGGCTGGTTCGACAGCCCATTCGGCCCGGCCCTGGTGATGGGCACCGACAAGGGGATCTGCGGTCTGGCCCTGGCTGCCGAAACCGGTCGGCAGGTGGCGATGCAGGACATGCGCGCGCGCTGGCCAAAGGCGAGCTTTGTCGAAGACCCGGCAACGCTCGAACCGCTGGTCGACGCGGCCTTCACCCGGAATGGCGAGACCCGGCTCCACATGATCGGAGCGCCGTTCCAGATCAAGGTATGGGAGGCGCTCTTGCAGATTCCTTCGGGTCAGGTCACCACCTATTCCGAAATCGCGGGCGCGATCGGCAATCCCAACGCCGTACGGGCTGTTGGCACCGCGGTTGGCCGCAACCCGGTCTCCTGGCTCATTCCCTGCCACCGCGCGCTCAGGAAATCGGGCGCCCTGGGCGGGTATCACTGGGGCCTTCCGGTCAAGCGTGCGATCCTGGCCTGGGAAAGTGCCCGGGCCGAAGCGTGACCGAAGGAACCCCATGAAGAGGGGACCCCATGAAAATGCGCGGCTTGCCGCCGGTTTTGCAACGATCTGCGCTTGGGTCGGCGCCGTCCCTGCCGTATATTGCGCCTGATCAAGCGGCAAGGCCGCACCATCATCATCACGAGGCAGAGCCCATGAAACGAGCAAACAAGATAATTCTCGCCCTGTCGGGCGCTGCGCTGGCCACCACCACGGCCTGCACCGATCCGTCCTATGTCGGCACCGACGACCCCAACCGCAACACCAAGCAAGGCGCGCTGATGGGGGCCGGTCTGGGGGCCGCCCTTGGCGCCATCGTGGCAGGCGACGGCAACCGCGGGCGGGGGGCCATGACCGGGGCCGTGGCCGGGGCCGCGGCGGGCGTCGTCGGCGGTTCCATCCTCGACCGCCAGGAGCGCGACCTGCGCAATGCCACGGGCGATGACGTTGAGATCAACAATACCGGCGACCAGCTGGTCGTGACCCTGCCCCAGGATATCCTGTTTGCCACCGACAGCGCCACGCTGCGTTCCGACCTTGTGCGCGATCTGCGCGCCGTGGCGGAAAACCTCAATGCCTATCCCGATTCGACCGTGCAGGTTTTGGGCCATACCGACAGCGAGGGTGACGCAGAGTATAACCAGAACCTGTCCACGCGGCGCGCACAATCCGTCGCGTCGGTGCTCATCGACGAAGGCGTCAGTTCCGGCCGCATCCAGTCCGTCGGGCGCGGCGAGGATCAGCCCGTCGCCTCGAACCTCACGCCGGAGGGACGCCAACAGAACCGGCGTGTCGAAATCGTGATCCTGCCCGATCCTGCCGCCTGACACGCAGCCTCTGTCCCGTCAAACAGGACAACAGCCCCGCCCCGACCGGCTGGGCTGTTGCATTGCGCACAGGCAGCCTGCGGATTCGCGACCTTGTCCCGCCTTCCGGCGGGGCCTATGTGACCGGGACAGTTGATTAAAAAAGGCTCGAACATGACCAGACCCGTTCTCCTCGGCATCTGCGGCGCGTTACGCGCGGACTCGACCAACCGCAAGCTTCTCAACGAGGCCGCGCGCCTGTTCGGCGAGGCCGAATTCGCGATCGCCGATCTCGATTTTCCGCTTTACGATGGCGATGCCGAGGATGCGAACGGCATCCCGCAGGCGGTCCAGACATTGTCCGATCAGATCGCTGCGGCGGATGCCGTGATCATCTCGACCCCGGAATATAACAAGGGGGTCACCGGCGTGCTCAAGAACGCGCTCGACTGGGTCAGCCGCACCAAGGGCAATCCGTGGAAGGACAAGCCGGTGGCGACCATGTCGGCGGCCGCCGGGCGCGCCGGCGGCGAACGCGCGCAGGTCATGCTGCGCGCCTGCCTCACCGCCTTTCGTCCGCGCCTTCTGCTGGGCCCCGAAATCGCGCTGCATGACAGCGCCAACCAGTTCGACGAGAACGGCCGGCTGACCGGCGAGCTTTACGAGAAGAATCTCGATACGCTGATGCAGAGCCTGCGCGCCGAGATTGCCGACTGGCAACCGGCCTGACCAGGGCCGGGAATCCCTCTCGTATCCCGATCACAACATGCGGATCACGTCCTTGTTTATGGCAAGGAAATAACCCCGCCGCGCGACATTCTTGACCAAAAGTTCGCTGACGAGCTGATTGCCCAGCGTATCGCGCAGACGCTTGATCCGGGTTGCGCCCGCCGCTTCGTCGCAATCGGCCGCGTCGCGACCCGAGATCATCGCCTCGATCTGGCTGCCGCTCAGAACATCGTCATCCATCCGGGCCTCGGCCAGGATGCTCAGCGTCTCCATCGCCGCATCGGTCAGCCTGAACCCGAGGTTGTTGAGATAGACCGTGTTCTCGGCCCGCGAGATCAACAGGGAACTGACCTGGATCCCCGCCCGCTCGATCTGCGCCATGCGGCGATTCATCACCACCAGCATGACCAGGAACACCAGCGCCGCCACCAGAAGCGCCGTGGCAAAGACCAGCAGCACGAAGATCACCACCCGGTAGGAGGTCAGCGTTTCGGAAAACGCCGTGCCCGACAGGGCCAGGATTTCCAGCAACTTGATTTCCGCATCCGAAGTCAGCGCATCGTTTTCCACGAAGATTTGCTCGACCCGGGCGTTGAACGCATTCGCATCCGGCAGCGACAGGAACAGGAACACCGCCGTCATGGTCAGCACGACCACGATGGCCAGAACACCGAATGTAACCACCCGCTGCCCGGCCCGGCGCGACTCGAGTGCCGTCACCGGCTTGTCGCCTGTTTCCTCGTCCTGCATCGCTAGTCTTTCCTGACCGACAGCACCTTGAGCAGCGTCAGCCCCTCTCGGGCCAGGTGCTCGCGCACGCGCGCGGTCGCATCTTCTGTACTGCAATCACCGCCGACCTCGACCGTATCGTGAAAGAGCTCAAGCGGATTGTCACGCTTGGCCTTGTATTCGACGAAACAGGCGGCTTGCGCGCCCGTTGCGCCCAGCACCAGCACGAGGGCCGGCACAGTGATGCGTGTGATCTGTTTCATGCGCCGACGATGCGCGAGCTTTCGTCGATATTCAATATCCCCCGGTCCTGTATTGCCCTGTTATTCGATAACCGCACGACGTTATTGCCTGTCTGTCCCGGTCCTTTCCAATGTCGAACCATCGAAAGTGCGAGCGTTCCCCGCTCACGGACTGCAACACGAAAGGACCGTTCCCATGTCACGCAAGTTCATCGCGACCATCGTCGCCGGCGCCATCGCCATCACGGGATTTACCGCCGCCCAGGCCGAGGCAGGCAACCGCGACCTCGCGCGTTTCCTTGCCGGGGCAACGGCCCTTGTCATCATCGGCAAGGCAATCAGCGACAACAACGATCGTCACAAGCCAAAGGTCGTCACACGCAGCCACCGCCCTCACGGCCATGTCCATCGTCCCCATGACCGCGGACAGGCCCGGATCGACAGGACCTATGAACAGGCCCGTCAACAGGCCATCCTGCGCGCCAAGCGCGAGGAAGCACGGCGTCAGGAATACCTGCGGCAAAAACGCTACGAAGAGAGGCGCGAAGCATTTCGCCGCGAGGCGAGGCGCGAAGCTCTACGCGACAACCGCCGCCACAGCCACGGCTACAGCCACATTCGGCCCCGCCCGCTACCTGACCGCGTGCGCCGCCACGGCACGCGCTGAACACGAAGTGCAGGTCGAGCAGGCCCTGGGCGCCAAATTCCGCGCGGCCCGATGACAAGAGGACCGGGCGCAGGGCTTGCCCCTGCCCCCGGTTTGGTGTTTCCAAGGCCCATGACAGCGCCCGATTTCACCCTTGAACAAAGCGCCATGGCACGCGGGTTCGCGCGCATTGCAGGCGTGGACGAAGTCGGGCGCGGCCCGCTGGCCGGGCCGGTCGTTGCCGCGGCCGTCGTGCTTGACCCCGCACGCATCCCTCCAGGGCTCAACGACTCCAAGAAGCTCACCGGCAAGCGCCGCGCCGTGCTCAGCACCGCGATCCTGGCCTCGGCCGAAGTCTCGATCGGGCAGGCCAGCGTCGCGGAGATCGACGAACTCAACATCCTTCGCGCCTCGCACCTGGCCATGATACGCGCCATCGATGGGCTCTCCGCGCCGCCCGATCACTGCCTGATCGACGGCAACCTGATCCCCCGTGACCTCGCCCGTTCCGCCGAACCCGTGATCAAGGGCGATGCCCGTTCGCTGTCGATCGCGGCGGCCTCGATCGTGGCGAAAATCAGGCGCGATCAGGTCATGCGGGATTTGGCGCAACACTTCCCCGGTTACGGCTGGGAGACCAACGCCGGATACCCGTCGAAAAGCCACAGATTGGCGCTTCAAAATATCGGGATCACCCCACACCATAGACGATCCTTCAAACCGGTCCACAATATATTGTGGCAACAGAAAAATGTAAGTGACTGATTCAAAAAAGAAATTGACGACGAATCGCCTCTGACTCATCTTTGATGTCGAATAACGCGTGCGCCAAGGCACCGGGGACAGAGGCAGAAAATGACAACAACCAAGAATGCAAGGGGCGCAGCCAAGCTCCCGCTCAACACGATTATCGATGGCGACTGCATCGAGGCGATGAATGCCTTGCCGGCCAATTCCATCGACCTGATTTTCGCCGACCCGCCCTATAACCTGCAATTGCGCGGCGACCTGCACCGCCCCGACAATTCCCGTGTCGACGCGGTCGACGACCATTGGGACCAGTTCGACAGCTTCAAGGTCTATGACACCTTCACCGCGGAATGGCTCAAGGCCGCGCGTCGCCTGCTGAAACCGGATGGTGCGCTCTGGGTGATCGGTTCCTATCACAACGTGTTTCGCATGGGGGCCGAGCTTCAGAACCAGGGTTACTGGATTCTCAACGACGTCGTATGGCGCAAATCCAACCCGATGCCCAATTTCCGCGGCAAACGCTTTACCAATGCCCATGAAACCCTGATCTGGGCCAGCAAGTCGGAAGGCGCGAAATACACGTTCAACTACGAGGCGCTGAAGGCACTCAACGATGGCATTCAAATGCGCTCCGACTGGGTGATCCCGATCTGCAATGGCGGCGAGCGGCTCAAGGACGAGAACGGCGACAAGGCCCACCCCACCCAGAAGCCCGAGGCGCTGTTGCATCGCATCCTTGTCGGCACCAGCAACCCCGGTGACGTGGTGCTCGACCCGTTCTTTGGCACGGGCACCACCGGCGCCGTGGCCAAGATGCTGGGGCGCGATTTCATCGGCATCGAACGCGAGGAAAGCTATCGCCGCGTCGCCGAACGCCGCCTGTCGAAGATCCGCAAGTTCGACAAGTCCGCGCTCGAAGTCACCGCTTCCAAACGGGCCGAGCCGCGCGTGCCCTTCGGGCAGCTTGTCGAACGCGGCATGTTGCGCCCGGGCGAAGAGCTTTATTCGATGAACAACCGCTACAAGGCCAAGGTGCGCGCCGACGGCACGTTGGTCGGTGACGGCATCAAGGGCTCGATCCACCAGGTCGGCGCCCATCTCGAAGGCGCGCCCTCCTGCAATGGCTGGACCTACTGGTGCATCCGGCGCGACGGCAAAAGCGTGCCCATCGACATCTTCCGCCAACAGATCCGCGCGGAAATGAGTGGCTGAACGCAAGGCACAGGACCGGCACACCTCGCTCGGGCCGCGGCTCGACCACGCAAGCTTTTCGCCCGCGCGCCCCGGCCGCGCCCCTGGCGGCCGGGGAAAACAGCGCCCCGGCGGCCGCGATTTCCCAATCCGATTTCAGCTTGCGCGCTGAACATCGAAGGGTTAAACGGTCGCTCGGTTTCGCTGCGCTCGTCAAGCCGTCAGAGCCAGGTCGTCCCGCTTTGCGGGCTGGCTTGACCCTGACGCACAGATTCGACGGGCTCGGCGGGAAGATGGAACAGGTCGGACCAAGTTTCGGCCCGGTTAGCCGGTGTAGCTCAGCTGGTAGAGCACGTCATTCGTAATGATGGGGTCGTAGGTTCGAGTCCTATCACCGGCACCATTCCTCTCAGGATGACCATTCAAGTCCAATAGCTTCGACGGCTCGACGCCCAGCGCCTTCGCGAGCTTGGTGACAATGAGGGCTGTTGGGTTTCGTATGCCGTGCTCAAGGCGCTGAGATGGGGGCGATGCAGATCACAGGTTTGTCCGATCGATTCGGTACGGGATAGCTGGGTTTGAACAAGCAGACCGAAGGCATTCCTTTCGACACCTCACCTGGTACATTTGGCGGCATCACGATGCGAAACCCATACATCGCCGGGTAACGCGAGAGACGTCTGCCGTCGGCCGGGATCTATGTTCGGCTTTGCAAGACTTCTGCAATCAAGGGATTGGGGAAACGCCGCTGCTGGGTGACGGCGAAAAAGGTTTCGCTGATTCCGTCCAGCCTGGCCGCCTCGATCAAGGCGCCCGTCTGAAGCTCGTCGCGCACGACGATCGGCGGAATGATCGCCAGCCCTGCATCTTCCCGAGCCAGAAGCCGGATCATCGCCATGTCGTCGACTTCGGCCGCCAGGATCGGCGTCACCTCAAGCCGCGCCGCCAACGCATCGAAAGCAGCACGCAGGCCGGTCTCGCGTGTGGGCACGATGAGCGGATGCGCAACCAGCAGGTCTTTCAAAGGACGCGCAGTCCGCCCCAGGCGATCAGGCGTGCCGATCAGGCCCACGGGCTGCTCGTCGATCCTGTGAACCAGCCATTGGCTGGCCGCATCCCTCGCCGGGGCAAGATTGGTCAGCACGATGTCGAGGGCCAGCCCGTCGAGCCCGCGCAACAGCTCATCCTGCGACCCCGAGCGGAGGATCACCTCGACATCCGCGCGCCCGATCAGCGGACGCAGAAACTGCACCTGAAGATTGCGCGACAAGGTGGCGAGCGCCCCCACGCGCAGCGCCCGCCGGGCACGGCCTGTTTCGCGCAGCGTGGCGGCAAGGTCGTCAGCGGTGCGAAAGATCGCTTCGGCATGGTCAAGGGCGATACGGCCCGCCTCGGTCAGCACGAGCCCGCGCCCGCGGCGTTCAAAAAGATCCTGCCCCAGAGCGGCTTCCAGCGTGCGCAGCTGGGTTGAAAGCGCGGACTGCGAAAGGTTCAGACCGCGCGCCGCCCCGGTCAGCGTGCCGTCGCGAGCAACGGCACGAAAAAGCCGAAGATGATGGAGGTTCAGTTGCGCCACTGTTCTATTATATTGAATGGTTTTTAATAATATATGTATTTTTATATAAGTCTCGCAAGCCCTAAATCGCTTTGCATGATCCCAAACCCGGAGCCAATCATGTCGAGCATTCCATTGACTTCCCTTGCCCCGATTCTGTTGCTGGCAACAGCGCTCTTGTTTGTCTTGCACCCCGGCCGTCGCCCGGGTCGTCTGCTCGCCTTGGCCCAAATCGCAAGCGTCTCCGCCCTCGGCCTCGGCATTGCCGGCCTCGGTCAGCTTTGGATTTCAGGGCCGGGGCTTCTGGCCCTGGGCGACATCGCGATCATGCGGATGGATCCGATCAGTGGAACGCTCGTGCTTCTGGTCTCCTTTGTCGGTTGGATCGTGACCCGCTATGCGCGCCGCTATCTTGATGGCGAGGAAAGAGAGGGCCGGTTCCATGGCCTGACCCTCACGGCTGTCGCGCTCGTCCTCGTCCTTGTGCAGGCTGCCAGCCTTCCGGTTCTGGCTGCAAGCTTTGTGGCGACCGGTGTCGTACTCCGACAGCTCCTGCTCTTCTATCCCGACCGGGCCGAAGCACAGCGCGCCGCCAAAAAGTTCAGTCAGATCTGGGGCGCAGGCGATGTCGCCTTGATCCTCGCCTCGGTCTTGTTGTGGCTGGACCTGGGCACTGTCGACATAAGTGAACTCGCCGGCGCGGATCGCCTGTCGGCATTGTCGCAGATCGCAATCGGATTTCTCGTCCTGGCCGCCGCATTGAAGACGGCCGCCTTTCCGGTCCATGGCTGGCTGACCGAGGTGATGGAGGCCCCGACGCCTGTCTCGGCCCTGCTTCATGCCGGCATAGTCAACTCGGGTGGTGTCCTTCTGATCACGCTGGCCGGCCTCGTGGAGCTCAGCCCCTGGGCCATGGCAGTGCTGGTCATCATCGGCGGATTCAGCGCGTTGTTCGGCGCGCTGATCATGTTGACGCAAAGCGCGGTCAAGACCGCGCTGGCCTGGTCGACCGTTGCGCAGATGGGCTTCATGCTGCTGCAATGCGGGCTCGGGCTATGGGCACTGGCACTTCTGCATATTGTCGCACATTCGCTTTACAAGGCGCATGCCTTCCTGGCGTCCGGTGGCGCGGTGGACGCAGTCAATGCCATCCGCAAGCCGGGGCCGGTTGCGGTACCCAGTGTGGGCGCAGTGGCTCAGTCCTTTGCCCTTGCGCTGTTGCTCTACGGAATCGTGGCAGCAGGCTTCACCGTTCTGGTGGGCGAAAAGTCCCCGCAGGCGCTGGCACTTGGTGCAATTCTGATCTTCGGGGTCTCCTACCTGATTGCCCAGGGACTCGCCGACGACGCACCCGGCGCTTTGACATGGCGGACGATCACGGCCTCAGTCGGTGCAGCGCTTGCCTATTTCGGCTTTCAGGTCATCGCGCTCGCGATCTGGGGCCCTGCCCTGCCGGCCACACCGGTCGCCGGTTCTCTGGAATGGGCATTGATCGTACTGACGGTCCTGTCCTTTGGCCTGGTGGCATTTGCCCAGGCGCTGTTTCCTCTATGGGCACATCACCCCGCAACCGCCGGATTGCGCGTGCATCTCGCAAACGGCCTTTACATCAACGCACTCCTGGACCGCCTGATCAATGGCTTCCGGGCACCCAGAAGATCCTGATCCGGGAGAGTCTTTCATGTTCCTAAAACACACCCAGATTGCCCCATCCCTCGCCTCGCAGTTGCTTGCTTCGGCCGAGGCAGCTGCGCGTGCCATACCGCCCGCCTTCCCGCTGGATGCGACCGTCGCGGTCAACCCCTTTCTTGGCCAGGCGGGCGAGGACTTGCCCATGGCGTCCGCCCGGCTCGGCCGTGTCGCCGGCGCAAGACTGACCCAGCCGCGCGCTGCGCTTGTCGCGCAGGTGGCGGCTGGCGAGATCACCGACGACGATCTGGCCGTCGCGCTCATCGCCTCGACCTCTCCGGTCAAGCCCTGCGATCTGGCCCTGCTCAAGGCGCAGATGAAGGCCGAAAGCCCCGTGATCGACGCGCTTCCCACGGTGGCGGAACTGGCGGCCGGCAGAACCGGCACCGATTGGCCTGCCATTCTCGCGCGCAGTTTCGGCCTTTGGGCAGCAGGGCATTTCGATAGGGGGCAGGCACTCTGGACGCCGCGGCCCGGCCAGGGAGCCTTCGCCGCCTGGCGAGAATGGGCCACGCATGACCTGACGCCGGAAATTGCCGGTCTGACCGGCTTTTCGGCGCATGTCGCGGAGGCCCCAGATACTGCCGAGCGCGCGATCCTGCGCGCATCCGAAAGGCTGGGGCTGACACCTGCAGCCGCCGAGACGGCATTCCACCGTTTGCTCGTCGATCTGGGCGGCTGGCCACAGCACGCGCGCTGGCTCTTGTGGCAGGCCGAGTTGGCAGGTGATACCGACACGACATTGACCGATCTACTCGCGATACGTCTCATCTGGGAGGAGGCGTTCCTCGACCATTGTCCGGATGTGGCAGAGGACTGGCAGGCCACCGTGGCCGACCATGCTGCGCCGCTCGAGCCAACGCCGGATCAAGTGCTTGACGCGATCCTGCAAGATGCCGCCGAGCGGGCACATCAGCGCAAGCTGGCATCGCGGCTGAGCGATGCCGCGACACACTCGGACCGGGCCGAGATGCAGGCGGCCTTTTGTATCGACGTGCGCTCCGAAGTCTTTCGCCGGGCCCTCGAGGCGCAGGATACCGGTATCGAGACCGTGGGCTTCGCGGGGTTCTTTGGCCTGCCCGTCGCGCACCGGCCGCAAGGAACGGACGAGCTGCAGTCGCATTTGCCCGCCCTTCTGAACCCCGCGCTGACATCAACCAGCCATGGTGACGAAAGCGCGGAGACAGCCATCCGGATCTCCGCCCGCGCCAAGCGCGCCTGGGGCCGGTTCCGGCAGGCGGCGGTATCCTCCTTTGCCTTTGTCGAAGCCGCCGGCCCGGCATATGGCGTAAAGCTTGTGCGCGAAGCGCTTGCGCTTGGGCCAAAGCGGCAGATGCCGGCACCGTTGCCACGGCTCGAGGGGGAATTGACCGCGGAGAGGAAAGCGCAGACAGCGGCGGGCGTGCTGAGAGCAATGAGCATGACAGAGGGACATGCCCGACTTGTCCTGCTGATCGGGCATGGTGCACAACTGCGCAATAACCCCCATCAAAGCGCCTATCACTGCGGTGCCTGCAGCGGGCAGACCGGCGAAATCTCATCCAGACTCCTTGCGAGGCTGCTGAATGACCCGGAAACGCGTGCCGGGTTGCCGGAGCTGGGGCTGTCCTTGCCCTCCGATACACTCTTTGTCGCTGGCCTGCACGATACCGTGACAGACGAGGTGACGCTCTATCTCGACGCGCCCGCGCCCGATCACGCCCATGATATCGCCAGGGCCGAAGCCTGGCTGGCTGCCGCCGGAGCCCAGGCCAAGGCCGAGCGCGCGACCCGCCTGCCCGCTGTGCATGGCCATGATCTCGCGCGGCGCGCCACGGACTGGTCCGAGGTGCGACCCGAGTGGGGCCTTGCAAATTGCAGCGCCTTCATAGCCGCGCCGCGCAGCGCGACCGCAGGACGTGACCTCAAGGGGCGCGCCTTCCTGCACACATATGACTGGACTGCGGATGACGGCTTTGACACGCTGGAACTGATCCTGACCGCCCCGGTGGTCGTGGCAAGCTGGATCAGCCTGCAATACTATGGCTCTACGGTCGCACCGCGCGTTTTCGGAAGTGGCAACAAGCTGATCCATAACGTCGTCGGCGGAATCGGCGTGGTCCAGGGTAATGGCGGCCTGTTGCGGCCCGGTCTGCCTTGGCAAGCGGTGCATGACGGCGAGCGCCCCGCTCATGAAGCACTCCGGTTGTCCGTTTTGATCGAGGCCCCGACCGAAGCAATCACCGAGATCCTGGGCAAGCATGACCATGTGCGAGACCTTTTCGACAATGGATGGCTGCATCTGTTCGCGCTGAAAGATGGGCAGGTCTCGGCACGTTACCGCCGCGGCCTGACCTGGGAACGCTTCAGTATGCGCGATCCATCTGGCCAGGGCGTGTCGCGATTGACAGGGATCACCCGGCCGCGACCATAGGAGAATGTGCACGCCGGGTGCGCGTGTCGCACCCGCCGCCCGCGCCAGGGGCGTGCTTTCGCAACGACAGCACCGGGCGCGACAACTTCCGGTGCTGGACTTACAATGTGTGAAACTTCGGGATCAGCGTGCCATTCTCATTCTAACCGGGCCGACAAGCGCCAGAATACCTGCGCGGTTTCCGGCGATTTCGGATGCTGTGATCTCCGGTATCCAGTCAGAGCAACTCATTCCGCAGGCTCCATCAATGTTTTTGGCACGGTCACCGGCATCGACAAAAGGATCTGCGCAAAACCTTTTCCCAACGCGTCATTGCGAAGGCTGGCGACGCCGCCTCCGCCCAATGCATCGGTCAAAACCACGTTGATCGCCGCGCATCCCGGCAAGAGGTAGCGAGTCACATCCCCCTTCAGGACATGCCCGAAACGGTCGGCGATGGCCTCTTCGCTCAGAGCATTCCAGATGTGCGGAAGGTAGGCACGATCCCGTGCGATGATCCCGATATTGGCGTTTCTTCCCTTGTCACCGCTGCGAGCCCAGGCAAGCGCTTCGAGTGGAACCGTGACGGTGTCGGCGTCCGGCTTGGGCGCGACGGGCGGGGTCGGTCGGCTCAAGGTGCGGGCGTCGAAGGGCTCGCCATCCAGCACCTCGACCTGCCGACGCGCCGCATCCATTTCGATCTCGACCGGCACCTCGGATTTGGGCAGCAGGAAGGAAAACAGCCGGACCAGCGGCGATGGTCGCGGTCGGGTGCCAAAGAATCCCGACAGCCCCGGCGGGGCGGACAGGCCCATGCCCGAAGCTTCGCGCAAGAGTATGTCCAGACCTTCTTTCTCGGGATGGCGCGCTGCATATTTCACGACAACTTCAGTTGCCGTGTCAGCCATCGTGGCTTCGCCCATCTGGCTGCCGCCGCCCAGGATCTCGAGGCTGGTCTCGGTATAATCGGCCATGTTGCGCGCCCGCAGCGCCGCCCGCGCACGGGCAAACACGGCATCGCCGAACGCCTGCGCCTTTGCCGCCGCCTTGCTGCCATAGAACGTCGCCATCGCGCCCGCGCGCCAGCCATCGAGGTAAGTCGCGCTCACCTTGTAACTGTCTGTGGGCATCCGCCCGGACGCGCCGGTCAGCCGCACACGGTTCTGCGCGATCTGCGTCACCTCGACCTGCGAGATGTCACAGATCACGTCCGGCACGACATAGGCCTGTGGGTCGTCCACCTCGTAGAGCATCTGTTCGGCCACTGTGCCCACGGACACGAGCCCACCGGTGCCTTTCGGTTTCGTTACCTCGATCGCACCATCGGGCCAGATCTCGCAGATCGGATACCCGATCCTGTCGAGAGTGTCGGCCACGAGGTGCCAATCGGTGAAATTCCCGCCCGTCGCCTGGGTGCCGCATTCCAGTACATGACCCGCAAGCGTACCCGCGGCGAGCCGGTCATGTTCGGCCGGTTTCCAGCCGAAGGCATGAATGCACGCACCCAGGGTCACCGCGCTATCCACGCAGCGCCCCGTGACGACAATATCCGCACCCGCATCCAGCGCGCGCGCGATCGGGAAGGCCCCCAGGTATGCATTGATGGAAAAAATCTGTTCCGGCGCCGGAAATGACTCACCGGTAAACATCTCGGTGGCGGTGAGGATGTCCTTGCGGTCCATCAGGTCATCGCCAAGCACCACCGCCACGCGAAGATCAAGCCCCATTTCGGCGATCATCGCGCGGAGTGCATCGGCGCAGGACGTCGGATTTACGCCTCCTGCATTGGCAATCACGCGCAGCTTCTGCCGCGCGATCTCGCCCAGGTTCTGGCGCATCACCACATCGACGAAATCCCGCGCGTATCCCGCGTCTGGGTCCTTGGCCCGGGCACGCGCCATGATCGACATCGTGACCTCGGCCAGATAGTCGTAGACCAGAAAATCCAGCCCGCCCGCCTGCAAGAGCTGCGGCGTGGCAATGGCGCTATCCCCCCAATAACCGCTGGCACCGCCGATCCTGATGGGTTTGTCTCGCATCTCCGTTCCCATCCTTCCCCGGATTTCTTGTTGTGTGCCGTGAAAACGAGAGCAATTCGAAATACCTGAGTCAAGCACGCCTTTGCCGGAATGCCGGACAAGGACACGACTGAAAATCGGGGCCACCCTGACAAAGACCCGCCGTCAGAAAGACGCGGTCAAGGGCGCCGTCTGGCAATCTTCGACCGCCTGATACAAGGCGGAGTCGCCGGGGCCGTGGTGACCAGAGCCAATCTTGGCGAAGGCTTCGGAGATCGCCGCCCGTGCGCCTTATCCGTTGGCGCCTGGGGGCGTGCCGCCTGCACCCAGATCCCAGAACAGCCCGGCCATCAGGCGCAGTGCATCCCGACACACTGGTTTCAGGACATGCTCGTTCGGCGCATGCTGCGAGCAGCCACGATAGGAATGTGGCACCCAGACCGTGGGCAGGCCCAGAATGTCGGCAAAGCTGTCATTGGGCAACGATCCGGCCAGGTTGGGCAGGATGTGCGGGGCCTGCCCGGCGCTGCGCTCCAGGCTGTCGGCCACGAATGTTACCCAAGGATGGTCCGGATTCAGCCGCGTGGCGCGGAAGAAACCGCGATCATGCGGTTCGATCCGCACCGCGTCGAATCCGTGCGCATCGAGATGACGGCGCAGGGCGGGCAGAATTTCCTCGGGGTCGGTGCCGACGACATAGCGCAGCTGGCAGGTGGCGCACGCATTGGCAGAAATCGCGTTTACCGGCGCCTCGGGCACGCCGCTTTTCATCGCCAGAATGGCAAAGCTGTTCCAGCCATAGGCGCGTTCCACGGGGGTCAGATCCTCTTCGCCCCAATCGGTGTTGATGTCGGGGCCATCGGTGCTTTCGATCGGCAGACCTTCGAGTGCGGCGCGCACCGCCGGTGTAAGGCTGTCAGGACGCCATTCGGGAATGCGGATCTGGCCGCGCTTGTCGGTGATGGTGGCCAGCGCCTGCGCCAGGATCATCGCCGGATCCGCAAGCAAACCGCCCCAGTTTCCTGAATGATGCGCCCCCTCGCGCAGGTCGACGATCAGGTCGAACGACACCGCCCCGCGCGACCCCATGAACATGGTCGGCACATCGGGTTGCAGGCGTGGACCATCCGACGCGATCAACACATCCGCTGTCAGCCGGTCCCGGTGCTGCGTGAAAAACTCGGGCAGCCCGGCCGAGCCTGTTTCCTCGCTCATCTCGATAACGATGCGGCAGTTGAAACCAAGCGCCCCACGCGTTTGCAGCACGGCCTCAAGCGCTGCGATGTTGATCAGGTGCTGGCCCTTGTTGTCGGCGGTTCCACGCCCATAGAGCCGCTCGCCCTCTTCCACCAGTTCGAACGGGTGCAGCCCCTCGCGCCATTTGTTGGTCTGGGCACGGATCACGTCGCCATGACCGTATGTCAGGACCGTGGGCAAGTCATCGCCCTCGTGCCGTTCGCCAATCAGCAAGGGCCCGCCGCGCGGATCGGGGTTCTCGTGGATCGAGCAGGCAAAGCCCATCGCGGTCAGCCGCGGCTCCATCGCCTCGGTCAGGTAACGCAATAGTTCGGCCGCGTGATCGGGGTTCTGGCTTTCGGATTCAAAGGCCACCAGACCGGCCAGATCGGATTGAAAGCGGCCGGTGTCGAAATAGTCGGTGATCGTGTCGATGGCTGTGGCGCGGCTCATTCTGTCAGGATTCCTTTGTCATGTCTTCGGAAATGGCGTCGCCCCATGGCGACATGATCTCGGTGCAACCTGAATTGAGCGATCCGCGCCGCATCACCCCTGCCGGACAGGCAAAGGCATAGGGAAATATCGTGCGCCGGGTTTCGGCCAGATCATGCGATTGCCGCAGTCGGTGCAGCACCTCGGCAGGCAGGCTGTCATCGGCGATCACGCGATCCATGCCCGAGACGTCAATGCGCGGCTGGTGAAAGCTGTCGGCAAGATCCATCCCGAAATCGGTCACGAAAGACGAGAGCTGTGCCACCGCATCCATGATCTTGCGCCCACCCGACGCGCCAAAGGCAAACCGGCGGTCACCCTGTTCGCCGATCACCGGGCAGACATTCATCAGGTGCCGCGCGCAATCCGATCCAGGCTGTCAGCCATGCGCAACTGATCCAGCCACTTGTCGGCAAGAGCGGTCCAACCGCTGATCGTGGGCCATTGGCCGTCTTCCTGAAACAGCGCCGCAGCATCGGCATTCTCGGTCAGTTTACGCGTGCAGAAGGCGACGATCAAGGCCGCGAACCAATCCACGAGCAGTTAGCGCCGTGCGTGGTCTAAAAGCTCAGCCCATGGCGTCACTGAAGCTCGGTTGTCGGCCACGCTTGCCGGTCGGTGGTGGTCGCCATG